>Ga0209128_1000181_pt1 | contig 44796 bp, 63 predicted proteins | sample ETNvirnome_6_100_FD_184072 | JGI IMG/M metagenome (GOLD analysis project Ga0209128, IMG submission 184072) | Marine viral communities from the Pacific Ocean - ETNP_6_100 (SPAdes) (version 2) | ecosystem: Environmental > Aquatic > Marine > Oceanic | place: Pacific Ocean | collected 2013-06-19
TCCAGGGTAATCTCATCGTTGCGGTAGGTCACCACCTCGGCATTCAGTTCACTAAGGTACTGGACGATGTTAAACGTGAAGCTGTCGTAATTATCCAGCATCAACACTCTACAGTGCTTAACAGATTGAAATTGATAAATTTCGTTTGAATCTAGCTTCATCGTTACCCAGCTTGCTACCCAGGTTGGCTATCGGTTGGGCGCTACCTCTGTATTGATGGAATTGTATCGCCTGAGAGCGAATGCCGCCATGCCAATAGAGTGCAGCGGATTTTGAATCCGCTGCCACACTTAAGCAGGGCCGCGCTTGCACAAAGCTTTGCCGAACAATCAACCGCTTAGCGGTTTACACTGGTTACATACAGCGCATTGGTCGCATGCAGTCTGCGGCCAAACTGCGACCACCTACCTATTCCCCTCCGCTAGACGGCCCGCCCATGCCCTGGCTATACTCGCCCTAATAACTGTACATATAACCAGATATAGAGAGGCGATTATGTCAGAGAAAACCTACGCGGTACTGGTCGAGCGAGTGAAGCGGAAGATCAATTCACCCGCTGCTCAGTCGGAAAATTGCACCGAGATACAGCGCCAGCCAGACGACGCGGCAGACGATTGGGCGCGGCTGCTAGCCGATCTCGGTACCGTTGAGAACGTGACAATGACCCATCTCGACGACACAGCCGAGCACGTCCGGATTCGCTGGAACCCTGCCGAGGCGATGTGATGGATCCGCGGTACCGGGCTACGCTGTGGCGAAAAGCACTCGAGCGAAAAGGTTGGCGGAGAATATCTTCCATGCGCATACCCAAGTGTGTCATCGAGTTTCACGTCATCCAAGACGGTTACCTGTATAGCGGGCGCTGTGGCACGTTTAGCTTTGACGATAACGATATTCGGCAGCCTGGCACCGTGGCCTATGTTTTAAAGCGTCGTGATAGGATCATCGAAGGCGTATGGCGCCGTGCCCGCGATCAAAGCGCAGAATGGGGAATGACTCGCCGTCCCTGGCGATAGGCACAAAAAAACCGCTCAATAGCGGCCCGCGTGCTGTTGCGTTTTGTTGCTTTTATACGTCCCAGCTCAACCTCTCGACACTATCTAGCTCGCCCGCCAGCACTTGTGCTGCATACTGCCCCTCTAGCGCGATCAGCGCGCTGCGCCGGTAGCCAATTTGCTCGTATGCCGCTTGCACATCGGAAACCGGGTGGTCATCGTGAAACACCCCATCCGAGTCTTTCCATCCCGTGAATGTCGTCATGTTTGCAGCGGCGGCGAATTGTAGGGATTCGTTGAGGGCTTGGCGGTTGTCGGGGTCACCTGCGTACCGAATGCCGTTGATCGTCACGCCCTGTGCTTCGGCGGCTTTGCGCTGCGGCTCGATCAGCGCGGCCAGCTCAGCCCGGCGGCGTTGCTCTTTCGCTTGCTCATCCGCTGGCAACTCAATACTCCCCAGCTTTTGCCCACCGCTGCCAGGGTAGACCGGGCGCGGCTCACCGGGCTTCTGAACGCCCGCCCACAGTCCGGCGGGGGTAGCGTAAGCGTGAGCGATGGCATCAACGGCTAACGCAGGCAGCGGGATTTGCTGCCCATCATATTCAAGGGCGCGCCCGTCAGGCGTAGCGACAATCTGCAAATTCGACATCGGCAAAATCTCTCTTCAGGGTGAGTTGGTCCACTAGATGGTTAACGGTATTCCAGCTATCGCAGTGCTTGGCGTAAGCCAGGAAGGCGTGCAAGTGCTGCTGCACTTCGCTCAAGCTGGCATCGCCTCTGGCATAACGGCGTTGCAGTATTTTTAGGCGCCGCTTGAAGCGCTTGATGTTTCGCTTACGGGGCAGTATGTGGGTGGCCCATATGCGGTAGCCGCACCAATCCACGCCCGCGCTGGCGGGCCTTACCTGGGTTTTAGGGTTGAGTGATAGACCGCGCCGCTCTAGCGCCGCTTGCAGCTGGTGTAGCCGCTGCCAGGCTTCGGCTTTGCTTGGGCAAACGATCACTATGTCATCCATATAGCGCACGTATTGCCCAGCGCCGTGGTCGTCGGTCATTTCATGATCGACGCCATCCAGGGTGGCGTTAGCGTTTAGTTGGCTGCTAAGCGCGCCCACCGGCTGGCCAATGCCGTCATCATGGCCATAGCCACGTATCATGGCGCGCCACAGCTGCAGTGTGTCTGGACAATCAATCGTCTGGGAAACGCTGTCTAGTACGGCATCATGGGGCAGCGAGTTGAAGAACTTGCTCACATCTGCCTGCACGACGTACACGCTATCCCAGCGGCGCTGGGCTTTTCTGAGCATGCGCTGAAGAGCCAATACGCCCGCTTGCGTGCCTTTTCCCTTGCGGCAAGCGTAGCTGTGATAGATAAACCTGCGCTCAAATAGCGGTTCTACCAAGTCCACCACGGCGTGATGCAGCACCCGATCTTTAAATGGCGGTGCTTGAATCATCCGCATTTTAGGCTCTAGCACCACAAACTCGCGGGCGCGCCCCGGTTGCCATGTTTTGTGAACCAAGTGGTTGTGCAGGTTTAGGAGGTTTTCCTCTAGATTAGCGGTGTATTTCACCACTTCTGGTCGGTAGCGCTTGCGCTTTCTGGCGGCATGATAGCCGCGCATGAGGTTATCGAAATCAATAATGTCTTGATAAAGCGACACCGCATTGTCCTTATGCAGTTCGTGCAAAATGAAACGCGGCCACCCGTAGGCCGCCGCGCTCTATTGATGTTTCGCCGTGAGGCGAGGAAAGCCGCCCCGAGGGATGTGGCGCTGCCCGCCAACCCGTAGGCGTGCGGTTTCTGGCCGGTAAAGCGGTCGCTCGCGAGACGCGCCCCGATGTTGCTGTTCGAGTTCGACGCCGAATTGTTGCAGTTCACGTACCAAAGCCCGGCATTCGCGCCATTGCTCCAGTTGCCGCCGACGTAGGGGCACATCGAAATAAGCGACTTCCCTTTCTTGCTCTACTTGCTATAGCCCTGCTTAGCCCGCTCGTGGCGCAGCCAGCCGCCTAGGATAGACCCCAGAGCGCTTATGTGTTCTGCCCAGTCGCGATACTGCCCGCCGGATATATAGCCATAACGCTGCGCTTTTCGCACTTTGCGACGCAGTATCTCTATCTCAATATCCAAATCAGTGAGGGTGGTTTTCTTTTGATAGCGCTTCCATGCGGTAAGCGTGATCCGCTCGATACGCTCAATACAAACCCGCACCTCTGCTGTTAACAGGTGCCGCTCTGCCTTGGGAAAATTAACCAAGGCGCGGCGGCTATAATCCTCTAACTCCTCAATTTTGGTAAGCATGCCCTCAAAGGGTCGAAGGTGTTGGTACGGGGCGCTACCGCGCCCCTGGGCTTGACGCTGATTTGCTTGACTCATGACACGACCCTCGCGAGACGCGCCCCGAGGTTGCTGCCCGAGCTCGACGCCGAAAAGCTGCAGTGCACGTACCAAAGCCCGGCATTCGCGCCAACGCTCCAGCTGCCGCCGACGAAGGGGTAATACTCCCCACTATTGCGCCACCTCACGAAGTCCGGCAGCGTGGCGGTACTGTTATTGCTGGTTGAGTAGGTGTCGGGAATAAACTCAAGCGGCGCTGAGTTGCGGAATGTAATCGGGTAGGTTGTGTTGCCCGCATTAGGCACACTCTCGCCAGTGCTTTGCCATGCGCCGCTGTAGTCGCGGCGCTCAATGACACTATTGAGCGTTCGCGCTCCGTCCATCCACTGCCAGACGTTGCCCCATAACCCGACAATGCCGCGATACGTAGCTTGGGCTACGTCAGCCGCATCGACAGCGGCGGCGCTGGATTGACTAACGCGGCCTTGGCCTGTTTTCGTCTGGCTATCCATGGTCGCGTTTTCGACTAGATAGAGCCACTGGATAGCCGTCCACATGTCATAGTGATGCAGCCTAAAACCAGCGACGCCGCCCACGTTGCGGGCCTCGGCATCTGCCAGGAACTGCGTCAAGCTGCGCGATACCGTTGGCGTAACGCCCGGCACAGACTGCAGCTTGCCGCCGCTGAGCGATGCTTGATATTTGCCGTACTGGAATGCGGGCACCTCAACACCATCTAGCAGAAACGCAGGATGCACCTCATACCCCGCCAGCGGTTGGTCGCTAATCCACCACGCGGGGTCGCCACCTGCGGTGCCGCGCCTTACGTAGAACTTCGGCACCTCCACCATGGCCTGACCATCCACCGTGACATCTTGCATGCCGCCAAAAATCGGATGGGCGTTAAACCAGGAGGCGCTAGGAGTGGCAATGGTTGCGCCGGTATCGTCGACATGATCCCACGTACCGCCAGGGCCGCCCGTGGCGCGCAGCGCAACACCCATTACCTGGGCAGCTAGCACGGTGACGGTCTTGGTGTAGGTTGAGGTGGCCGCGCCCTTGTCGTCCACGGCGCGAACGCTAAAGGTGGCGTCTGTGTCGTCCGTCACGTCCGGGGCGGTAACGTCGATAATCTCACCCGCCGTAATGCCGGTCATTTTGGCAAACGACAGCCCACCCGCGTCGGTGATTTGATACGTGATTGGGTCGCCGTCTGGGTCACTAGCGCCGCTGAGCGATACCTGAAACACACTGTTCTTAGCTGCCTGCGTCGGAGCATTAATCGTGATAGGCCCGACCGGCGGGCGGTTGCCTACCACCTCCGCGCTGATCGTTTGCGGGCGGCTACGGTTGCCCGCGTCATCGTATACCCACGCTTTAGCCGTAACCGTTGAGCCAATCGGCTCGTCTACAGTGCGCGATAGCGTGGCGCTGCCTGCCGTTGCAGCAAACTGCTGAGTCACACCATCCCACCAGCGCACAATAAAAAACGCGATGCTGCCGCCTGCGTGGCGAGAGGTGCCCGATGCCGAAACCTCCCAACTGAACGTGGCCGCTGTTTGTGCGGCGCTGCTCAGAGCCACCTCAACGGCGGTCGTCGGTGCCTGCCAACTAAACCCGCCCTCATTATCGTCCACCGTGAGAACGTAGCCCTCGTTGCCACTCAACGCGGGCAGGGCCAGCTCTCCCGCTGCCTGATTCGCCCAGAACTCGGCTTCATTACGCAGCGTTTGAGTTTGGTCTCTTAGCGTATTAGCGGCTTGCGCCTGCTGCTGAGCGCTGGCTGCGTCGCTAGCGGCATCCTCTGCGCGCTGCTCGGCTTGGCGCTGCGCCTCTTCGGCCTGCTGCCGCGCTTGGTCGGTCGCATTAAATACCAGCGCCGTCCATTCCAGCGAGCTTTGCAGGTCTTCCGAGAACTGGGGCAGCTTGCCAAAAAACGCATTGGCGGCGGGTTCAAACGCTTCATCGCCCATTTCCCGATTCGGGGCAGGGCCGGGGTTAATGATTGTGGGGGTTTCTGGAATACTCATGTCAGCCCTACTATATCGAGTGTGCAGTTGTGAAAGTGCAGGTGCGGGTACACCAATCGCCAGTCTTCGTAAAATCCATAAATAATGGTGGGTTCGTACTGCTCTGCCCCAATCCATAGCAGTGGCTCGGAGTCCCACTTAGCTAGGTAGCGCGCCAGGGCGTTACTGCGATTGCCGTCGACGGACACCTCGAACGATGCCAGCTTGGCGTTATCGCGCTTTAGCAGGCGCACGCGCCCAAACTCGTCGCGGACGCGCCGTGAAAACGACATGATGCCGGTACTAAACCCCCAGTAGAGCAAGCCAAGATCCCGCATGCGGCCCACCACGCATAGCCCACACCGCACTACATCTACCTGGGCGGGCACCGTGACCCGTATATCAGCGTTGTAGCTGGGTAGTCCGGTAAATACCGCATCAGTGTCCTGCTCAACCGGCTCAAAAAAATAGGCGTAGTAGCTGTTAATGCCGACCGTGCTCCGCAGGTTGCGGGTGGTGTCGTACACCACTTCGCCGCCTGAGATCACCTCAACACGCACTTCGTTGGCCCCATCAATGCCCAGCAGAGCCAAGGCGTTGACAACACGGCCAGGGCGTATCACGAACTGCAGGCCATTACCGCCGTGCACCGGCATCAGTTCGCCAGATTCGGTAGGGTCACCAATGATGCCGTTAAACACCGCCCACTGATTAAGGCTGCCCACTAAGATCCATTTTTTGGGCTCTTGCTGCTCACCCTCACTAGGCAGTACGCCCGTGACCTCTGCCACTGCCTCATAGATCTCGGTACCCTCTACCACCCTATCCCCTTGTGCGCCATTCGCGCCGGGGCTATACGCGGCGTTTGGGTCGTACTCAGGGATAGTGTCGATAGGGGCGTTAGAGCTGACTAAGCGGTCGCCAGTGATGGGGCGCGGCTCTATCACTTTAATGCTCATGCCTTACTCCATGGTTTCGCGCCGCATCCGATCAACGGTGCTGGCAATTTTGCTGGTGTGAGACGCCGTGCCTTTATTGATCGACTTCAGCTCGCTGACCTCCTTCTCCAAGTTTTCGACGTGCTGGATGAGCTGCTGAAAGGCTTTCAGCAGCTCGCCACCGCCGCCACCGCCTGCAAAATCGCGGAACGCCTGCGCTGCAGGGGCGGGTAATACGGTTTCACTTCGGTGCAACTCAGCGCGGTACCCATCAAAGGGCACCGACCACAGGCCGTCGGCATGACTGCCATCAAAACCTCGGATGTTTTCATATTTGCCGAAGCGCTCGTAGTGCTCCTGCTGTGTAAGCCCCGCCTCTGCGAAAGCCTTCGACACCTGAGAGCGCGTCCAGTTGGCGCGGCCCTCAAATGCAATCGTGTTGAGCTGCTCGGCTTTCGCGCTGAGGTAATCCGGCGCAGCACCAGCACGAGCGGTCTCTGAGGCCGCCTTTGCTGCCGATGCCGCTGACGCCGCCGCCGAAGAAATGGCCGACGAGATAGCCGACTGCAGCCCGCCGATGGCCTCACCCACGCCCAACACGCTGCCGTTGATGCTTTCCAGCCACGCCATTTGCCCTAGCTCGTTTTCAATTTGTAGCTGCTGCTGAACCAACATGGAGTCCAGTGACTCCATTTCGCGGGCATGCTGACGCTCAGCCGCTTGCAGCTGATTTTCTAGCGCCTTTAAGGACTGCTCTTCTACGCTCACTTGCGCTTCGGCGCGCTCTTCTAGGGACGCAATCACATTGGCGGTTTGGTAGAAATCGCGCTGGTAATCCGTAAACGACGAGAACAAGCCTTCCGAGGGCTCAGATACCGCCCCTAGCGCTCGCTCTAATTGCGCAGAATCACCCAGACCCCCGCTAGCAAGTGTGGACTGAAGATAGTCTTGCGCCGCGCGGCGTGAGGCCATGCTTTCCCGGCGGCGGGCATTCAGCAGCGTATCGAGCGAATTGCTCAGCGTGTTAGCCACGGCGGTGCTTTCCTGCATCGCCTGCTGAACGGTTGAGATATTGGCGTTGATAGAAGCGGTTGTGGCGCGATAGGCGTTTTCCAGAATCTGCCGCTCTGCATTGACCGCCTTTTCCACCTGCTGATACGCACTCTGCACATCACCTAATGCCCAGATATGCGACTGCAATGCTTGGTTACTCGGGTCCAGGCTAGCCAGCTCACGGCGGCGTAGCTCTGCCGTATTACCCTGCAGAGATAACAGCTCACGCTCCAACCCGGCGCGCTCGCGGGCAATGTCAGCTTGGGCGCGCATGGATTCGGCGTTGTCGTCTATCGCTTCGCCCGACTCCACCGCCGCCTGCCGCTGCTCTTCCATCGCCGCGATGTACTGCGCTAGCGGCTGGTTGAGCTGCAAAATAGTGGCGAGTTGCTCTTGCCCAGCCGCGCCCATCAGCTCCAGGCTTTCGACCACGTCCCGCACGCCCTCGCGGGTGGTGGGCAGCTCGCGACCCATGCTGGCAAACGTGCTGGAAAGATCTTCGGCAAGGTGCCGCAGCTTCTCCTCTTCGGTGTAGAACGCGTCGTAGAAACTACCCAGCGAAGCGTTCAGGTTGCCGACGCCACCCATGAGCTGCGCCATGCCATCGGCGGCGCGCATAGCCCCGGCGGCGCTGGCGTCGAATTGCAGGTTGAGGCGAGCGCTATTGCTGTCGAGGAGTTGCATCGCGTTAGCGGCCTGCACCACGCGCCCGGTGATTTGCTCGGCATCCAGCCCCAGACCACGCAAGGCGGCGGAAAAATCACCGTCGATAACGTCAACGACAGCCAACGTGCGCGTAGCGAGCTGGTTAGCAATCCCGGCAGCGTCACCTGCGTTTAAGCGCACAGCCTGGGCGGCGTTGGCCATGGCCTGTGTTTTCTCTGCGCCGTTATCCAGGTTGGCGACCGCACCCACCATGGCGTTATCTAGCGCGGTGATGCCGTCTAAAAACGCCTTGGCGTTCTCGAAGCCGTCGAAGGTTTCTTCTAAACGGGCCGTGTTAGGGTCGTAAAAACCAACGGTACCCAGCGCCCCACGGCTGTACACACCCTCCCCGTAGTTTTCAAACAGGCCATGCCGGGTGGGGTCTACGTCCCGCCCTACGGTGGCTAGCTCGAATTTAGGGGCGGTTTTACCACCGCCGAAAAGGCCGCTAATGGCTTTGGTGATGCCCCCACCCAGCAGCGAATCAATGGCGAGGCCACCTGCGATCCAGGGCATGGCCGCGCTCACGCCTGCGGTGATGCTGCTCATGATGCCGCCGGTCGCGGCATTACCCAGCGCCGCACCTGACGCGGCACTGCCCGCCCAGCCGCCATAAGTAGCGCCGCCCGCTACTTGGCTGGCACTGGCAAGCGCGGCAGAAGAGAGCCCGCCTTGCATGGCCAGTGACGGTGCGGCGGCTGAGGCACCAAAGCCCAACGCGCTACCAATGCCACTAATGGCATCGCCCACGTAGGGCAATTTCGTTGCGCTGCTGTAGAGCGAACCTAGCGAGCCAAGATTGAAGCCGCCGCCGCCGGGCATGCCGGTGGTGTCTAGCCCCATCATGCCCGCGACTTGGAAGGTCAGTTTTTGCGTGGTGAGCATGTGGGCGATTTCTGCCAGCGTTTGCTGGAAGCCCCGCTTCACAGTATCGAGCGCACTTTCAGAACCATCGATCAAGCCAAGCCACAAGCTTTGGCCGGAATCATCAATACGGCGCAGCGTGTTATCCGCGACGGTTTCCCAGCTGAGGAAGCTGTTGGCGATGCACTGGCTGGCGTCTTCTGAGGCGGTGGCGAGGTTATCGGTCTCCCGCTGGGCCGCCTGAAACGACTCCTGCAGCATGCCCATGGCCTGCATGTACTGCACGGCATTGATGCGGCCCGTGGCCAGGGCTAGGTTCAGCGTGCCCACGTCCTGCGCGTACTGCCGTGCGGCGCGACGGTTGGGCTGGATGCGGTCCAGCAGGTTTTCGTAGCTGTTGGCGAGGCTGGTGGTTTGTTTCGCGGCTTCGCGGGTGGTGTCGCCTAAATCCGTTAATGAGCTGGTAGCAGGAACCGCTGTCTCGCCTAGCCCTTCCAGCGTTTCACGCAGGCGTGTAGACGCTTCGCCCGCCGCTTCCTGCTCGGCGACAATCTGCGCTAGTTCTTCGCGCAAGTCGCGCAAACGCATGTTGTTTTGCAAGCGGGCCTGAGCGCCTTGGCGGTCATTCTCTTGAGCAGCGTTTAGCCGCTCAATCTGAGCCGTTGTCGCCGCTGCACGCTGCCCTAGCGTGAAATACTCAGCAGAGAGGTTCACGATACCTGCTTCAACCGCCGCCACGCTGTTACGGTTGATAGCATCAGTCAGGTTGTCGATGCGCTCGGTCGTCGGCTCAGCCGCCTGACGAACCAACCCGATCTCCTCCCGAAAGGCATACAACAAGCCACCTGCACCAACAAGAAGACCCAGCGGCCCGCCCAACATGGCGTAGGCGCTTGCGCCAGCACGCGCGGCAACTGACATACCCTGCGCCGCCACGGTGCTTCTTGCCATGGCGACGCTACTGGCATTCACCGCTGCCGTGTGGGCGGCCTCAGCACCAATAGCACGCTGGTTCGCCGCTGCCATCTGGTTAATCGCCTTGGTACGCAGTGCGGTATTACCGGTAGCTGCGGCAATCGCGCGGGCGTTTTCGGCGGCGCGTTTAGCGGCGGCTTGCTCTGACAACGCTACGCGCAGCGTTTCGGCCGCTTTCGCTCTTGCGGCAGCGGTGGCGGCCACATCAGCTTGGGCTTGCGCATAGGTGGCCGCTATGTTGGCGGCGATGTTTTTCGCGCTAGTGGCGAAGGCAGCGGCGTAGCGGCCTGCCAGCAGTGCGGCAAGCACTTGAGCGCCATCAGTGAGGTGGCCAACCACCACTTCTGCGCCGCCAGCCTCTTGGATAAACGCATTGACGTTTTGTAGCCCTTCCGTCATCGCAGGCACTAGCTCAGAAAGCAGCGTTTGGCTGACACCCTGCGCGGCAAACTTTAGGCGATCGACTTCATCGTTATAGCTTGCCATGGCGTTGGCGGTGTCTTGGCTGATCGTTAGGCCCAGCGCGTCCGCCTCGGCACGCATCGCGGCCATGGCACCAGTGCCCTGGTTAACGATCTGCACCAGTTTTACGCCCTCGCTATCCCAAAGCTGCTGGGCAAGGCGCACGCGCTCACTGCTGTTTTCCACGCCCTGCATGGCTTCCGCAATACGCTCGAACTGATCTTCTGGGGCCAGTTGGTTCAGCTCTTGGGCACTAAGGTTGAGGCGATCCAGCGCCGCAACCGCAACGCCAGTGCCTGCAGCGGCTTCGGCAATGCGCCGGGTTTGGCGCTGCCATGCTGTCGTCAGCTGGTTGAACTCAACGCCAGAGAGGCTGGCGACGTAGTTGTACTGGCTCAGCGCTTCCGTGCTGGCACCAATCCGCAGGTTGGTTTTCTGCAGCTGGTCACCCCAGTTGATCTGGTTTTGCAGCGAGTTGGCAGCAAACATGCCCGCAATAGCACCGGCAATAGGCGCGGCGGCGCGGCGCAGCACGGCCAAACCTTGGCTAGTGGCGTTAACGTCTTGGTTAAACTGACGGCTACGACGTGAGCCGCGGTCAAAGCGTTGGTTGAGCTTGCCGAGTTCGTCCTCGGTGGCCTTAATGGCCCGAATGCCACCGCTGGCATCCCCGGTGATGATTAAGCCAGTTTTATAGGTTTGAGCCATGGGGCCACCTCAAATTGCGGGCACAAAAAAACCCGCTCGGGGCGGGCACATTTAATCAAGTTGATCAGTTAATGGAAAACAGGCCTTAAGACGCGCCAGCGTCCCTCGTCATGGATAAGAAAAACATCGTCATACTGAGTAATCATTTCAACATCCATATTTTCCAGCGCGTCAACAAAAGAAAGCCAATCGCTATCCGAAATAAGGTCTTTCCCCATCATCGTCCGGTCGGTGGCAACGCTAATCCAGTCAGGATAGTGCCCCTCAATATTGACCCTTGAAACTTTGTCACCTGTCTCAACACCAGCAACTTCAATATGAGCATTTTCCTCCCAGTACTCTTTAAATACGGAAGGTGTGTAGTGCATCTCGTAGTACGAGTCCGCAAACTCTTCTAAATCACCTCGCTTTGACTCTACCGTTAGTGTGTAAAGTGTCTCTACATCTTGGCTTATATGAGCCTTGAAATACTCTACCGCTACACACTCAGGATTACCGCAATCTGCCATAGCAAAGACAGGGAAGCCCAGAAACAAAGCGAAGCATCGCATGCTATTCATTTTTCAGCCCCAGCTTATTAAGGAAACGCCGCATAATGCCCAGCTTTCCAGGCGGCTTATTGGACGCAGGAGCTTCGGGTGGCAGATTGTCGAGGGCATCGATGACAGGCGTAACAACGGGCTGTGCAACTGCCAGCGCTTGCAGCGCCTCTCTCAATATTTCAACTCGAGTATGATCACTCGGCCTAACCAGCTCCCCTGTAATAGGGCTAACAATATCCCCCTTAATCCGGTCAACCATAAACATCTTCATGCCCTGGCTTTTCAAACACATGCCTTTCAAGAATGCACGCCCGCCTTTCGTAGAGACTCGCTCAATTTGAACATGCCTTTCTTTAGGGGCTGCATCCCGCTCGCCTTGATACTTAAAAAGCACCTCTATCGGCTCGTCAAAGTCATTTGCGGCCCAGGTGCTCTCGCTCTTTGAGGGCGCTGGCGAAGGAGATGGCTTTGCTGGTTGAGCTGTTGAAGTGACGCTGGGCGGCTCAACCTTTTGTTCAGGCACTGCTATTTCTAGGCGCGCCGTGGAAGTGGCCGACCCTTTCCAATCGTCAGGTTCGAACGGCTCACTAGACGACACTTTTTGGCCTATGAGGCGAGCGCTCACTGCCGCCGCCGCAGGGGCTCCACCATGTGATTTTATGAGCTCAGGAAGCCAGGGCCACTCGTGGCTCGGCCATTCCAGCAGTAGCCCCTGCCAAGCAATGAATTGGTAATAGTAGGGGTGGTTTTCAATCTCATGTTTCAAGCCACGCACCATATTGGTGATCGCTTCCTGTAAGGCAGGCTCAAGTTCATCACCTGGCAAAAACTCATAAGACGGAGGCATTTTTTCAGGATTGCACATCGCAAAGGCGGCTAAGTCACGGGCCAAGTCGGCTTTTCTACCCTTCGGCTCTAGATCGTTTTCTATCATCATCGCTTTGAGTTCTGTCGCTTTATACCCGCCCAATAGCAATGACTCCCACTCTTCTTGGTCAGTGGGGGTCCATCTTTTGATCAGATTAAACCTCACCGCTTGGTGCGTCTGAGCCTCTGATAAAGGTAGAGGAATCGACTCTATCCCTGGGTGCATATCCAATAGCTCTTCGATGGCAGAAAAATGCCCCTTGAAACAGAACGCCTTGCCCAATGTCGCTTTTGTTGCCCGGTTGAAAGCGATCTCCAGCTCTTCTACTTCAAGCTCATGGGCATATTCGTCATTGAAAAACTGCTTGAATACAAGCTTTGCCTCATCCATCGGCAGCCCTTTAAGGTCCTGCCGCATGTTGTAAAGGTCTGTCACATCTTTGATTTTTATTGGGCTTTTTGTGATCGACAGTTTTTTAGGCTTAAAGAGGCCTGTCTGAGGATCCTCATACAGCGACCAATCCATGCTCCTTCCCCTTGTAATGGTTCCCATCAAAACCATAAAGGAGCAAGGGCAACTTTGCTAATTTTATTTCATCCATGGGCTATGCCTGGGCAGCCAGGGCCCAGTGTTTCAATGGCCCGCAGGGCGGGCCTTGTCAGTCTATTGAGCGGTTACTGCGCCAGCGTGCTTTGCAGGCAGCCCGTGGTTTTGGCCAGCGAGCCGACGAAGTTTTCAATGTGTGCCAGCTTTTCCTCTGCTTTTCGCTTCTGGATGCCGCGTGTTTGGCAGAGGTGCGTGAGCGCTTTTAGCTCCTCTTGGATGCCTGCCACGCTGCCTACTTGCAGGGTGGCTCCGGTGCGGGCGGCTTCCAGTAGTTGCTTAATCAGGCGGCGAATGTCGGAGTAGTACATGGCATCCATGCCTACCAAGTGGTGCTCTTGCCATTCATCCCACTGGCGGGTTAGTGGATAGTCGATAGTTTCCGCAGCGGGTGCGGGTAGCGTTTGTTTGGCGAGGTAGTCGCCTTCTAACGCCATGCGGTGAATGTACTCCACCGCCTCTGGCAGTTGCTCGGTGGTCAGTTCGTCGATGTGTTCGACGTTGAAGCGGTGGTGCACCAGGGAGTAGGCGGCGCTGTGCATTAAGCCGCGCTTGGTGGTCAGCATGGTGACCGCTGCGCGAAGGCCTGCGCGCTCGTCGGGTGTGACGGTGCGCGGCTTTACGGCTTGGCCTTTTTGCCAGTAGTTGCTTAGAACTTCAAAACACTCTTCTTGGTACTCCACCAGCTTGTCTCGCACTTCTGGCTTTACGCGTGAAGCATCTACACCGAATAGCCAACCGTTCAGTTTGGTGAGCGGTAGTGTCAGTGACTTCTGAAGCCCGCCTTTTGAAGGAGTGGTTATCATAACCACTCCTTTGGAAAGCACAGGATGGCGAAGGATGCGTTGACGCTGGGAGCGCCAATCCAGACCGATGCTTTGACAGATAGTCTTCATGGCTACGCGAACGACACCCTCGACGCTGAAGGTCGGGATCGTGGTGCCATGAAAGTTAATGGATACTGGTGAAGCGTTGAAAACTGTCATGGTGATAACTCCTTGTACTTTGGTTTAGGAGTTCGCCACCACTTCGGCCACTAAGATGGAGGCGAACTGCGCGGGGTTGGCCGACCGGTGTACAAGGAAACCGGCATACCCGAAGGTATCCCCACGCAGCCCGCCATAACAGGCATAAAAAAAGCGCTGTTATAAGCGCCTTTGCTGCGCCTTGTACACTTATCGGGCGGCCAAGCCCTCTGCCACTGATTTTGCAGCGGCAAGGGAATGTTGGCCCAACTCGGCGCAGGCGTCAAGCTGCCTGCTCATTATGGCGGCGTTGCCCGCTGTTCCCAAGGGGTGCGGTGGGCCTGTTTGCATCATCAGTGCTTGTAAGAAATCGCCCATGGTTTTGTGTCCATGCTGTAGATTTTCACAAATTGTGCTTAGCGATAGCGGCTGATATTTATGCTTCTCACTCATGGCACAGGAAGGTAGCGATTATGAGCAACAGCACTGACCGGAATATTGAGCAAAACATCGCTCTCATTACAGGTCTTTATCTAGACCTACTGAGGCAAGACCCCACCCGCGCCGAAGAGGCAATCACCGACGTTCTCGGTATGTGTGACTTATGGGGTTGCGGCAACGCAATACCGATCAAGATGTTTTCAAATATGATTGGCGAGCGTCGTACCTTAGAGCTGTTGGCGATAGGTGAAAAAAACGCGCGTGATCGAAAGGATGCCCTTAGAAATACCCCTTAACCGGTACGCAACCTAAAGGATTTGGACTGATTAGTAGTGCCTCGCCCTGGTGAATGCTTTTTTCTCGCACTGGCACTGCTCTCTTGATCCCAAAGCGGCGGGCATTGTCCGCCGTTTCGTCAATGATGCCGGGGGTTGCTGGTTCTGCGTGCGTCTGGCTGACCAGCACTTCTAGCAGTTTGCGAACCTTGCGCGTTTCAATGAGTAGCTCTTCCATCGGTTTATCTCCTGGTGTGGTGCATCAGTGAGCTCAAATAGCGCCCACAAAAAACCCCGCCGGGGCGGGGTTTGGGAATACTGTTTGGCTATTGCTTACGACGACTATCCATGCTGACGACTTCACCGGGACCGTTCTCTTCCTTAAGCTCCAGCTGACTCATGTTGGAAGCTACATCGGCTAACGACTTCACTACGATGCCAACCGCTTCGGCCTTCATCAGCATTTTTTTATCATGTGTCCAAAGCTCGTCTCCGCCATGCGCTTGAGTCATGGCAATAATTTGCCTATCGAAGTTGATCTTTTTCTTGTCATCTTCGACGCCTTTCAACTGCTTGAGTTCTGCATTGTTGACGAGCTGTGCGCAGTTTATGGCGCTGATCGCATCAAAGCTGATTAGGTCAAAACATGCCATGCTGTTGATCAACGATAGATACTCACGATGCAGCTCATGGTCCTCTACCCTGACAAGAATTTCAGACAATGCTGGGGTCGGTATCAATATGCGATCGGCTTTGGTGTTCATCAGATCGAGCAAGGCCTCGGCTCTGCCTTCTGGATTATCCACTATCTTGCCCGTGCGGGGGCACGGTAAGTCGTTGCGACCACCTGCTTTGAGGATCTGCATCAATACATTGGCATCAACGACTAGCCGCACGTTAGCTCCTATTATCCAGAATGTCGGAGTGAACTCCCTTCTCTCTTGGAAGCTTAATGCCACCCAGCGCCCTTAGCTTGTTGAAGGCACTTTTAGGGTCAAGGTTCTCGATGACTTCATAGCTACTGATCACAATCCTGCGAAGCTGCCAGCTACCGCCAACTTCTGACTGCTCCCATTCGCCTTCACCGTGTGCATGTATGTGCTTGAAAAGATCCTTGCCCAATGCAGTGGCCAGAGTTTGATTTGTTTCACCCATTACGACCTTACCTTCCAGATCCTCTATGCGGATAGGAATGGTGTCGTCTTTACCACCTACTGAATAAAGGCGCCCTTTGACGGAGCAAGCCATCTTTTGGGTCAGCGCCTCGCTTCGGGGGCTTCTTTTCTTGGTGGGCAAGCGCACTATCCGAACCTTACCTGCGTAGAACTCGCCCTCGTAGCCATCTTTTTCAATTTGGCCTAGGAGCTGGTTGTACGGGTCCATGTATCTCTTGGCGGCCTTGCCCTCAGAAGCCTGCCTAATGTGCTGTAAGGCTTCATCATAATCAGCATCATCAACAGCGATTTTCAGGCACGCACAGCCCTGCTCCACGTCAGCAAGAGACTTGATCTCTTTGCCGCCGTAAAGCTTGTCTAGGCAACTCAGATACTTCGACAAGCTTGCCAGCGGCAGCGTGTCTGGATCTGTGCCATATAACTTGAGCGTTAGGTGCTTCATCGCCTGTGGCTTCTACCGTATGAGTACACTTATGGTGACTGCAAAATAGCGCATCCATGCGTCAGACTCAAAAAAAAATCACGCTACGAACGTCCCATCTCCATAGTCCAAAGGCAGACATCGCACGTTCATCAGCTCCATCACATTGATACGGTGCTGGTGTTCTAACTGATACCCCAATTCGGCGCGGGCTTCGATGATCTGGGCGACTTGATGCTTCTCTTCAGCCTCCTGATCCGCTAGCCGGTGCTGTTCGTTGAGGGCATCCAGCGCGCCCGCTTCGATGTGCTGGATCTGCGCCAGCAGGGCGTCTTGCTCGTCAAACCCGAGCCGGGCGAACTTGGGGTGGCCGTAGAGGGCGGTGTAGTCAATCCCCTGGTGGTGGGCGCCGCCCATGCCCGCCACCACGCGCCACTGGGTGCGCATGGCCAGAAACAGCTCCAGCGCTGGCCAGTGTTCCTCCCATACTCCGTAGGTTTCCGGCGCGGGAGCGCGGGGCTTGTTGCGCTGGATGCCCCACGCCTTGGCGTCTTCCTCGGTGTGGTCTTTAATCGACCGGGCACCCGCCCACCACTGGCCAGCGCCGCTTAGTTTTTTGCAGCGGCCTGGCTGCGGCCTTCTTGGGCAGCGAACCAGGAGAGGATCAGTGGGCGGCGAATGTAGGTGGTTTGCATGAGCTGTTCGACCAGCTCTTTGTTGAACGGCATGTCGTTGCCATTTTCGTCCTTGATGCCGCTCACGCTTTCCAGATCATCTAGCAGCTCTTCGTCTTTTTTCTTGCCTGCCTGCTGCGCTTCGACCGTGGCGCGGTAAGTATCCCAATCATGCAGCTTCCACGTCGCTTGGATGGTGGAGGGCTTCTCTTCGCCCGGCACTTGAACAGGGACATCCACGGTGGTGGTGGGGATCTTTTTCAGCACTAATGACATGGTGTTTTCCTTGAAATGGGTAGGGGTACAACAAACACGCCGCCCATTGGACGGCGTGGTGTGGCTGGTTGGTTGGTTGGGTTAGGTGAAGACGTATTTCACGTCGTCGTCGTTGCTGCCGGTGGGCAGGTAACGAATTTCCATGCCGTAGTGCATGATGCCTTGGTTGTCGCTGGGCGTGATGTTGGCCGCCTGCGCCTGCAGCCCTTCGGCTTTGATGATGTTGCCGGGGGTGGTGCCGTGGGTGAGCGCGACGGCGCCCAAGGTCACGCCCTGGTGGCTTTCGACTTTCTCAAAGGCGTTGAAGTCGGCCAGCGCGGGGGCTTCGATGGTGATGTTGCCCGTTACGCGGCGGTCGGTGATGTGTACGCCTTCGTAGCCGACGAGGTTGCGGTATTCCACCTGATTGCCTGCGTTTTGGCTAAACGCTTGCAGGCGGGCTGGGTAGCCGAACATGGAGAACGTGCTGTTCTGTTTGTTGATCGGCACTTCTCCGGCAATCGTGCTTTCTACACCCTGCACAGTGGGGGCGTTTTCGGGGCGGCTGTAAAGGCCCGTGAGGTTGAACTGCCAGTACGGTAGGCTTTGGGCATCCGCGCCGATTTCGTAGGTACCGCGTGCGCCGCGAATTTCCTGCACTTGGCCGTCTTCATACCACCAGATCGTCACACTATCCATGCCCTGAGAAACGGGTTGGTAGGTGACGCTTTCGCTATCAACGGTATTATCGATGGTTTCCGACAGCGCGCAGGCCCGCAACAGTGGGGAGTACGCGGGCGGCTCGCCAGCGGTACCGGAACCAGAAAACGGCACGCGAATTTGGCGTTCAACGCTGGGGCCGGTGTTGATCTGCTCGAAGTTGCCGAAGCCGTAGCGCATGCGCTCCCGCTCGACGGTGTTGCCTGCGTAGGGGTTGCCCGCATCGAGCATGACCACTTCTAGGATGGTGGCGGTTGCGGGGTCAGGCGCTACGCCGTACTGGGCTTCTACGGCCACCACGGCTAGGCGGCGTCGCCATTGCTTACTCATCGGTATCTACCTCTTGCTTGGCCGCTGCCTTAGCGGGCTTGGGTGCTGCATCGGTTTTCACCGGGGCGGCGGGTTGCTTCGTTGCCGCCGTGACGGGCTTGGCGGGCGTGGGCTGCGTGTTGTGCACGAGCACACGCTTGCCGCCACGGATCTCGTAGCTGCCTCCTGCATTGGGCATGGGGTTTCCTCCAGGCATAAAAAAACCCGCACGCGGCGGGGTGTTGGGTGGTGGTGATGGCTAATTGCGCAGCCAGGTGTCGGTGGTCCAGAACTCTCGCCACCAGATCAGCTCGCCGCGAATGTCGGTCGTTTGCCCTCCCCGGTATTGCATCGGGTTGTGCTGGGGGCTAAAGCCGTGCCCCATCAGCGCTTCGCGCAATGCTTGCCGCTGGGCTTTGAACTCGCTGCGCTTGCACACCAGCCAAATGCCGTAGGTCAGCCGTACTTCCTGCACTGGGCGCGTGGTCTGGGCATCGCCTTTGGCGGCATCCTCCGCAAAATAGGCCAGCGCGGCGGGGGTTTGGGCCTCGAAGTTGTCGATGGGGTCGGCAAACCACGCTTCTTGTACGGTGGCCATGCCTGGGCACTGTTCGCGCAAACGCGCCAGCAGGTCGTCGATAATGTCCGGGTCGGTCATGTCAGGCCTGCTTTGCGGTTGAGGATGTAGTTCAGCCGGTCGTTAAACTGCTGGGGTAGGTCTTTACGCACTAGGTCTTGCGCCGCTTCAATCACTTGCGGGTTGTCCACCATTTCTGGAATGGATGGGCCAAAGCGCATGATGGGCTGGCTTTGCGTATCCCCTTTATCTTTACGCCGCAGGATATGGCCTTTAGCCAACCAGCCGCCTTGTACTAACTGACGACCTTTGTCTTTCCGAACCCTTACGCTCACACCCCGGCGGCGGGCCATGCTGCCCTTGCGTGGGCCGCTTTGAACGCGGCGTTTGGGATTCACAGACACCCAACGCTCAGAGGGTTTGAACTGAACCAGCGGCAAACGTCGGCCCGTATAGAGAATCGCGCGGTCAACATCGCGGCGGTAGCGTTCAATACGCAGGCGCTTACGAATATCGCCCGCGCTCACGGTGTAGCGTTTTCGTGTCTCTTTGCTGATCTCTGTTGCGGCTTTTCGCGCGGTGGCGTTCACTGCCCAGCTCAGCGCTTTTTCTACGTCTTTTGGGTCGAACTGCTGTTTCAGCTCCTGCAGTTCACGAACATCAAACTGTAGGTTGGGCATACTCCCCCCTTGGCGTTAGGAGACCCAGAGGCGCTTGACGTGACCATCATCCTCTAGGATTTGCTGCACAATCCATGTCCGGCTGGGCGTCACAATGCGGTCGCCTTGGCGAGACGTAGCAACGTCTTTGTTCTGTACGCTCATCGTGGTTACGCGCATGGCGACCTGATCCTGGTCGTACACTTCGAAGCTGTCGTCCTTGATTGCCATCACGCTATTTGCGGTGAAGCCTGCGCCTTGGTAGTCCACAGGGTCGCCTGCATCTGCGAAAATGTCGGGCATATCACCCATCATTTCCTCATCAAGCGCGCTCATTATTTTCTTGGCCGCTTAGTGGCCGCGGGTTTGGCTGGCGAGGCATCACCGTCCGGCTGGACAGGCGGTTGCTGCTGTTCATCATCGCCACTTTGGTCATCATCGCTGCCTTGATCTTCGTCGCCGTCATCATCGAGCAGCTCTTCCTCTGACTCGATCACCGGCGCAATCACGCCAGAGGCCAGCAGGCGCTCTTGCTCTTCCTTATTTCGAGGTGTGAAGGGTGAGTCCTGCTTGGCAAGTACCTTTTTCCCTTCTTCGATTTGGCCGCGCACCACTACAAATTGCTGAGACATTGCGAATACTCCCCATTTACCGTGAGAACAAGCCCCGCGCCACGGCAGGGCTTGTCGGTTCGTGCTGGCTTACACCACCTTGGCGTAAACGAAGGCGTCGGGCTCATGGAAGCCGGGCAGCGGCGCGGCCTGCATCATCAGCCAGCGCACGCTGGGGTCTTTCTCGATCCAGCTTTTCGGGTAGCGGGCTACATCGAACATGCCACCTTCGATGGCTTCCATGTCCTGAATCGCGCCATAGAGCATGCCGCAACGGCTGGTGGTGGGGCCCATGACCAGCCCACCGGCGGGAATCATCGGCTTTTCATCGCCTGCCGGGTCCAGGTACCACTCTTCGTAGGAGTAGAGATCCAGGCCGGGGTCGTTGAGGTAACCCAGGTAGGTCACGCCATCGGGTAGTTCTTCTGGGCGAATCATACCGAGATCAATACGGCGTGTGTTCAGCTTTGTGATCACCGACTCGCTATCGAGGAAGGCGTCCGCCGCTTCGGCGCTCATCACTACAGCGTTCGCGGTGCGGCCACTGTCTTTTGCAATGCGGCGCTTGTACTTACGCAGATCTGCGATCGGGTCAGAGCCAGCAGCAGACCAAAGCGTTGCTTCAGTGACTAGGTGAGTGGCTGACATCTGGTAATCAATAATGTCATCAACGCCATCACCCACGACGCGCACTTGGCCGCTTGTGAGCGCCTGGGCGGCCATCCACTCTTCGCGGCGGTTGATCTGATCGTCCAGATCTTCCATATCGCGCGCCAGCTGCTCGCCTGCGCGTTGAAGCGGCGTGCGGCCTGAGTAGATGTGTTCCCCTGGCTGACGGTGATTCAGCAGCAGGCCTGCGCTCGTTTCCAGCTTTGGCTTGATGTAGGGCGGCGTGTAGCTGCGCATGACGCTGCCTGTACGATCAACCACTTGGCCTGGGCGGTTAGGCCGCACAAACGGCGCCATTTTGCGCTGGCCTTTCATGATGTCGATGTCGACATGCTTGGTGACGAAATTCACCGGGTTAGCGCCAAAGAAGGTGGTGCCGAGGAAGCGGCGGGCGCGCTTCATCTGCTCTACCGCCTCCAGCATCGTGCGTGGTTCAAACAAATCCATGGGCATGGGGGTTCTCCTGAGAGTGATTACCAGCGGTGTAGGGCTTAGCCCCTGGCGGCGGTATTAGCGAACGAAAAGAGAGAGCGAGCGCAGCGCTTTACGCACTGACGCCACGGTGTGGCCAGTGCCTAGCGTGAGTTTTTCGCCGCGCACATCGCCACAGATAAGCGCTTCGGCTTCCACGTCACCATCGGTGGCGTCGACGGCTTCCCAGAGGATAACGCTAGGCGTTTGGCTGCCATCGGTCGCGGCGGAAGCCGAGAGAATGTATTTCTCATCAGCAGTGACTTCGCCCATCACGGCGCCAGCGGGCTGTACTTGGCCAGAGGCGACGGTGATGGTCATAAAACGGCGTGGGAAATCGCCAGCTAGCAGCGCGGCGGCTTCAGGGTGCTGGTTAACGGTCATTGAAGGCATGGAGAAAACCTCTTGAATAGGTGTTGGCGTAGGGCGCTAAGAGAGGCGTGGCCTTGCCGGGCTAGCCGTTCTTCCAGCGTGCGGTAATGGCATTCACGCCCTGGGCGCGCTCTGCCGCTTCGGTGTCCTCTTTAGGCGGCGCGGCGGTGGGTGCGCCAGCACCATCAGACTGGATGGCCTGCAGGTTAATGCCGCGATCTTGAGCGGCTTTGAAGAGTGCTAGGCCAGTGGCCTCGACGCTTGCGCCCTCATCAATGGCAGCCGCCACTTCTTTCTCAAAACCTGCCGAGGCGAGATCCATGATGCCCTTGCAGCGCGCGCGCTCGCTTTGCGTTGCCTCAGCGCGGATCTTGTCCGTGTCGACCGCTTCCGGCTCGGCAATCTGGATGGTTTTAGGGTCGGTTCCCGTCTCGATGGCGGCCTGCAATTCCGCCGTGGTTTTAACGGTCGTCATCTTGACGCTCCTTTGTGTGCTGAAAGATGAAGTTGAGCCTGCCAGTTCGGCAATCAGGCCCTCTAGTGAGCCGAGGCGGTCGGCCATGCCGGCCTCCACGGCAAGTGCACCAGTGGCGATGCCGCCCTGGCGGAAACGGTTGTTCACCTCTTCGCGTGGGATGCCGCGATTGCGGGCCACTTTGTCGAGGAACACGTTTGCCAATTCGTCGGTGCGGGTTTGAAGCTGGGCGCGTCCAGATTCGGTATCCAGGTCTGGCCGCTTGTTGGGTGCGTTGCTGGAGACGATCTCGTAGGTTTTCTCGCCTGCTCGGTCGTCGCGTTTGCGAATGTTCAACACCACGCCCACGCTGCCCAGCTGGGCGGTGTCGTCTACCACCACCTCGTCGGCAGCGCTGGCAATCCAGTAGGCGGCGCTTGCGCCCATGCCGCCGACATAGGCCTTAATGGGCTTCTTATCTCGGGCCTGAAAGATCATTTCCGACAGCTCGTTAATGCCTGTCGCTTCGCCGCCGGGGCTGTGCACATCTAGCACCAACGCTTTGACGCTGGGGTTATCGAGCGCTTCCTGAATATCAGTGGCGAGGCTGCCCGTAGACGTGGCGCCGCTGATCTCCGTCATCAGGTTGGCATGGCGGAAGATGGGTCCTGTTACCGGGATAACGGCCACGCCATCGCGCACGGTGACATTGCGCGTGTTGTCTAGCGGGCGGCCTAGCTTGGCTTCCAGTGCCTGCACGTCGCCTTCACGCGCGGCCACCGCCATGACGGTATCCAGCGCTTCGGCGGTGATCAGCCAGGTGTGATTGGCCGCTAGCTCAAACGCGGTACGCGGCAGGGTCATGGTGTGTCTCCTGGTCTATTCGTCAGCAGTGCTGGCGGGTTCTTGTTCGTGCACTTTGCCGCCCACGTAGATGGGCACGCCCTCGGCGCGTTTGCGCTGGATCTCTCGGGCGCGGTCGCGGTGTACGTCTTCCCAGTCCTCGCCATGCAGCGCCATGGTTTCGATGTGCTCATTACTGGTGCCATTGGCGATACGCTCGGTGGCGGCTCTGGCGTCTACCTGTTCATTCAGCGAGCCCAGCGGCTCCCCGATCCATAACGCTCTGGTGTAAGCGCGCCGCTTAGCGGGGTCGCGGTACCCGGGCAGGTTGACGATGCCGCGCGCTACCAGCTCATCAATCACCAGTTCATAGGTGGGCTGGCAGAACTGAACCGTGAGGTGGTGGCGGCGCTGCTTAATGAACTTCCAGAGCTGGTTAAAGGCGGCGCGGGCAGCGGTGTAACTGGTGCTGAAGTGCATCAGCAGCACCTCGGAGGGCATTTCTAGCGCTGCGCCCATCTCTTTGACGATGGCGACAAAGAACGGGTCGAACTGCGCATTGGGCCGGTTGGGGTTAATCGTGACCGGCTCGGCACCCTCTTCTAGATCCCATACAGCGCCCTCGCCTAGCGTGAGGCTGTCGCCTTCATTGGGCTGCTCGCCTGAACTGGTGACCACCGGACGGTCTGGTTTGTTGGGGTCGTCGCTGTCGTCACTCCACATGGGGCCACCGGCTGACATGTCCGGGTCGTCAGTGGCGGTGTGCTTGATGGCCACGGTAAACATGGCGCTGATCACGGCAGCGGTAAGCTCAGCCTGTGAGAAACGCTCCAGCTTTTGCAGTGCTTCTAAAATGGGCGCCAAGTAAGGCACGCCACGCACTTGGCCAGGGCGGCCTTTCTCATTCATCAGATGTAGAATGCGGCGGCGGCCGGTTTGCGCCCCGAAGATGGGGTACCAGGCCCACTCTTGCGATGTGGTGTAGTCGCTGGGGTAACCGCTGCAAACGCGCACATGCGTGGGCTTGCCGAGTCGATCGACACGAACGCCATCACTTTCAGTGGGGGTATCTGTCAACGGGTTGCCCACGCGTTCGGCTTCAATCAGCTGCAGCTTGGTACCAAACAGGCAGCCTGGGCGCTGATCGTCTGGTGTCATGGCGAGCACGTCACCGCTGACGAGTGCGCTGATAAACGCCAGCCGTTGGAGCATGTAAAAATCCAGCCCGGCCTCTACGTCGCACTCATTAGGGTCTTCTGCCCATAACCGAAAGCCGCGCGCCAGCTCATCGTTCAGCTTATCTGCGGCGTCGTCATTCAGTCCTAGCGCCTCACCGTCAACGTTGGGGCGAACGGTTAGCCCCATGCCCACCACGTTAGTGGCAGTACGGGTAACTGCCGCGCGCGCCAGCATGTGGTTTCGGTAGGCATCGCGTGTGCGGCTAATCAGCATTTCCCGCTCGCCTGTTGGCGTGTCTTGGCGGGGGCTGCCTAACCCAGGCAGCCAGCTGAGCATGGAGCGGATCATGCGGCTTGCGCCACGGTGGCGGGTTTCGCTGCCGCTATTGGCCCGCGTGCGGCCTTGCGCGTTCGCCAAGCGTTCAAACTCTTGGCGCATCACCTCTTCGCGCTTTTGCTCTGCGGCGTTGCCTTTAGTGCGGCCAAATAGCTTCATGATTAAAACCCAATGTAGCGAATGCGGTTACGACCACCTGAGGCGGTGGCGCCTCTCTCTTTGGCGGCTAGCCGCTCGAAGCGCTCTTCCATCTTGTAAAGCGTGGGCAGGTCTGCCCGGGTGTATTGCCGATCACCAAAGCGCCATGACTGCGAGCCGCTCAGGATCTTGTCGATAGCCGTGCGTACCTTAGTGAGGCGCTCGGTATAGGTTTCCGTGGTCATAAGCTGCTCTTAGTGGCCACGCGGGAACGCTTGCGCTTAGGTCGCGGCGCCAGCGTGGCGGGATCGTTGAGGTCTAGGCCAAAGCGCTGCTGGCAAATGCGTAGCGCGGCAAGGGCGTACACGAAGCAGTCGAGCGCTTCGTTACGGCGGCCGCCTGCGTCCCAGCGATAAACGCGCCGGCCCTTTTCGATTTTGGCCACTTTGATTTCCGCCGTTAGCTGCTTGATCTCGTCTTCATCACAGATGAGATCGTTAGACGGCAGGTGTACGCAGCCGGGCACGGCCATTCCGGGTTGGGGCTGCAGCTTCAGGCGGTTGTAGATGGTTTCTTTGGCGTTGTCGGTGCCCACTTCAGTGAGGAAAACGCCTTTGGCGGTTTTCTTGCGCGGCATGTTGGCAATCGGCTTGCCGTACTTATTAGCGCCCTTGATAGGAATCACCCAGTACGGCCCCTGCTGCTTGCTCATGGCGTACACTTCATCGGTGTAGTGGCCGCCTGAGTCCCAGCACCAGCGCATCACGGGCATCCAGTTGCCATCGGTGCGCTGGTAACCCTGGTGCAGCTTGTGGGCAACTTTACGCTTGAGCTCGGGGCCTGCTGGGTCGCCATATATGATCCAGCGGTCTATCAGCCAGCACTCTTCGTCCTTGCCCCAGCCCCACACGCGCCCTTCGTAGCGGTCATCTTGGGTATCAATGCCACCGGTGAGCGCTACTACCCTGTCGGGCACTTGGGGGTAAACTTCCCGCCTGCCGTAGATGGCTTCCCATTCCAGCTTTTCGCCTAACTCGTCTTCCCAGGTTTCGCCTAGCGTGGTGTTGACGAACGTTTTCAGCTTGGAGGGCGACCCTTTGGCCTTGAGGAAGTCGCGCACAATGCGCTCCCAGGTGGTAAAGGGGCTTAGCACTGTCCAGAGGTAAAACGTGATGCTGTCCGGCGTTGGGATTGGCTCATGTAATGCGCTAAACCAGTCGATGCCGTCTCGGGTCCATATCCCCGTTTCAGAGCAGACCCAAACACCATCTTTAATGCTGTGCTCTCGGCTTTCGTCCTGCAGCTCATGCTGCTTGATCATGCAGCCATTGTGCTCGCAGAGGTAGAACGCGGTTTCCGGCTTGCCTTCATCCCACTTTATGCCAAAGCCTGCATCCTGCCCGCCCCACTTGAGTATTTGTTCCTCCCCGCAGTGCGGGCACGGCACATGAAAGTTGAGCTTGTGCGGTGACTCATCCGCAGCGGCTTCGATTTGGCACTGGCCACGCACCTTAGGCGTGGAGCCACGAATCGACTTCGGGAAGGTGGAGCCTTCCAGGCGCTTATCCCCCAGCGTGGTGGGCGAACCCTCTTTCTCGATGTCTTCATCAAAGGCGGCGAGTTCGTCATAAATCACCACGTCTACCGACTTTTCACGGTAGTTACGAGCGGCTTTACCACCGTGCACGAACACTTGCTTGCCGTTAGCAAAACGCTTGGCGCTGAGGGTGTTGTCCCGGTGTTTCATGCCATGCCAGGGCGCTAGGTCCAGCACCACTGGCACGTCTCGCACCATCGTTTCCAGGTGCGTTTTCATGAACGATTCCGCGTCAGTATCGGTAGGGCTGAACGTCAGGATGTTGCGCTTTTTGTGCTCGAGCAGGTAACCGGCGGCGGCAAGCAGCATCTTGGTATACCCAAGGCGCGCTGATTTGACCACGTTAACGGTGCGGATCTCGTCATTGCCCATCGCATTGAGGATGCCGATCTGAAAGGGCAGCGTTGTCCAGCGGCCTTCGTGATAGCTCGACTCAGACGATAGGTAGAAATTTTGGTCAGCCCATTCCACTGCCGTCAGTGGCTCAGGCCGATAAAGCGCCAACAGTCCCTGACGTACCGAGCGCCGCCACTCTTTAAGCTGTTGTGTCGAAACTATCGCAGTAGTCATCCAGCAGCTCCGGCAACAAATTATCGAGCCCGCTGGCTTGGTTGCGGGCACGTGCTAGCTCCCGCATCAGGGTGTCTAGGTGTCGAGTCTCTAGGTCTGGGTGCTTGCGCTTCATGGTCAGCGGCAAGGTGTCGAGGATGGCAGCGATCTCTGCCGCGACCTTGGATAGAGTGAAAATGGCGAACTCACTAGGCACTACTTTGCGCGCGGCCAATTCGTTCTTCTGCTGCTGGCCAATGCGGCGCTCTTTAGTCAGCAGGTACTCTTCTTGCTCGCGCTTGTGATCGAGCAGCGGATCAAAGTCAATGCCTTCATCAGGTTGCGATGATTGTTGTTTCGCTTCCACTTCCGCCAGCTTCGAATCCAGTACTGAGCGGCAATCGAAATAGACGCTTCTGCCTATCTTTGCTACGGGTTTAACTCCCCATTTATCAAAGGCTTGAACGCTAATACCTAGGCTTGCCGCCATCTGGCTTTTGTTCAGCCAGTACGGCTCGGGCGATGGCTGTCTGCTGGCTGACATCTAAACAACAACCTCGCCTTAGAAAATTCTCATAAATAGCCGAATTCTGCGACTATGCTTATCCGTACTCTGCATGCGCCTGCCCAGGAGGACCCGCCGTTTTTTTGCACCAACTTTGTGCGCTAGTCGGCAATTTGATTTTTTCCCACAATCTCCACCACCGCCGCCCGGTCCGCGTTGAACCGGCGGCGTAACGCCTCATACTCAGCCAACAGCAACAACAGACCGCGATTGCTATTGAGGATCAACTCAGGCGCTGGCAGCTCATTCGTTAGGTGCGCGGGTACCGTTGGGCAATCGCACGGCATCACTGGCGCTGGGCTGCTGGGGCTCGCGCAGCCAGTCAGTAATACCAGCAGGCAGATCGCCATCCATCCACGCACGCGATTCAGCATCGGTCTCTCCCAGTCGTTCAAGCGCCGCTGTGCTGGCGCGCATGTCCTCGGCAATAGTGGTCAGGGCCTGGTCACGCTCAGCCAGTGCCGTGTTCAGGGTCTGTATCTGCTGGCGCTGCCATTGCTGGTGGCGCTTCAGTATCTCGGCGCGACCATCGGCATGCTCAGCCTGCATGACTGCCCGGTCGCGCTCGGCGCTGACACGCTGGGCATATTGATACTGAAATACCGACAGACCGATTAGGGAAGCCAGCAGCCAAGGCGTGACACCACCTAGCAAGCGGCCAATCATTTTAGCCACCTGCCGATGATCTTCTCATATAGCGCGTCGAGCCGGTCACGCACCCACTCAACGCCGAGGAACGCGATAGCCGCGCCCACCGCAACCGCCATATCCTGCGGCATGCCGAAGTAGGCCAGCAGCGGCATCAGCGCCAAGGTAAGGAGGCCGCACAGCACCGCTTCCAGAAAACTTTTCATGGGTCGCCCTCCTGCGTGGATGGCGCGCACCAACGCAATTAGCATCGCCAGACCCGCCGCATAGATCTGTGGCCACAGGCTCAACACCACGTTCAACAGCGCCTGCCAGTTGTTCGGGTCTCGGTTGGGCATGGCGTGCTTCTCTTTTCGTCTTGAATTCATGGCACACCTCTCGGGCGGGCCTCGTCAGTTAGTCGATGGAAATACCGCCGACAGCCTTATAAACGCGCAGCAGCTCATCGGTGGCTAATTCACGCTGACCGTAGCCAGCACCCGGCAGGCTCGCCCAGATACGGCGGCTTGCGTGAATGGCCTCACGAATGCGGCCATCATGGATAAGGGAAAGCGCTTTGCTTTGGCGAATCAGATGCACCGCGCCCAAGTCTTGGCTGGCTGGCGTGAAATCAGGCAGGTTGAACCGCTCTGCCAAATCATCCCAGGTGCGAGAGAGGAACTGGTAGCGGCCTGCCGCGCTAGAGTGGATCTTGTACGCAGGAAGCCAGACCATCACGCGTGGGTGATCGTCGTAACTGTCGAATGTCTCCCCGCCTACAATCACGTCATATCCGTCATCATCACCGAAGCGCGGCGTGCCCTCGGCATAGGCCAGCATGTCGAGGAACGCGGCCACGTTGCCCGCTCGCGTGTCTTTGGGCGGTGCTGGCTCCACACGCAGCAGTTCCGCCTCGTCATACCAATGGGCAGGCGAGTGAGCAGACATGATGACCTCATTTATATAAAATTAAAAAGACTTAGCCAGACGAAGAGACTCAAGCAATGGGTGAAGTGAAAGACAAGTGGGACAAAGCGGAGATAATCGGAAATATAGCCGCGAAACTTTTAATCCCAGTAGTCGTAGCTGGAACTGTGCTGTGGTGGAACAGCGAAAGAACGAAAGCAGATAGCGCTGCAAAAATGACTGAAATAGCTATATCGATTCTGGTAGAAGAACCTTCAAGTGATGAACAGGGAGTCGACCCAATGCGCTTATGGGCAGTGGATGTATTACAAAATCCTAGCGATCCACCGCCTTTGTCTGACGCGGCTGCAGCTCAACTTTCTCAAGATCCTCTACGGATCACTAGGTTAGAAATGCAAACTCGCATTGCAGAGGCGATATTTAGAACATTGCAAACCAACCCAAATTCATTCTTTGATGATAGACGATCTAATGAAGGCCCAGCTCTCGAGGATAGATGAGCTAAAACGAAAAACCCCACCGGGTGACCGGCAGGGCTTTATGATGTGTGGCGGCTAGCGACATTGAGCGCCAGCCTAGAAACATAGTAGATCAGCCGTGGAGTTAATACAACATCTAGTGTTTCAAAGCTGTGCCAGCATCAATAGAGCCACCCTGGCAGGCTTGGCCGCATCCTTGAGCGCCTGACCATTCTTGAATATCGGCGCGCTGGGATCAGGATTAGCCTTTCGTCGTTTCATGCCTGTGAGATCCTCTTCGATGACAACGCTTGCAATAGCCCCCATGGTCGAAAGCGACCCCATCTGCAGCATGCGCGAGTAGATGGGCAAGTGCTGGGCAATAAAGTCATAGGGCTTCGCCCACGGCGCTTTCTGCTGAGTCGGCATCGGGTACAGCTTGGCCGCACGGATCAGCACCGCCAAGCGGGCACGCGGGCGAAGGCGGGCTGCTTCCAACCATTCACGCGCAAACTCATGGCCAGCATGAATCCGGCACCCGCGCTCATAGGCAATCGCTAATGGCTCAGCAGCAGCGGTTCCACCTCCCGGCTGCTCGCCTACGGTCGCGGCAGAGCTGAACGGCTGAAATCCAGTGTTTTCATGTTCATGCCACGTCAGGCGCTCTACTTCCATATCAAGCACACGATCCACAAACACGCGGGCCGCTTCCGGGTCATGCTCTGGGTGACTGCTACGCGCCAGTTCTCGCAGATCACGAATACCCATACGCTCATAATTGCGTGTCATGCTTACCTCTTTCATCAGCGCCATGCCCATCACGTCCATCCTCTCTATTCAAAAACCCACATCTAGTGCTTTCAAAGGAAAAGAAACACTAGATGTATAGTGATGTGAAATTATTCCAAAACAGGGTTGACTCAAAATGATGCGTCGACGATCATTTGCTCGTGCGAGTAAGGCCTAGACAGCCGCGACAGCGCGAGCATCGTAAGCGTACTGATTTGTGCGCCGGCCCTAGGGGTCGCACCTGATTTCAAGGCCAGTGCATATGCATTGGCCTTTTCTTTTGCCTTTTGGTTAAGCTCCCATATATGAATCGACTGGTATATCTTGATGAAAGCGGAGACCTGGGATGGAAATTTAATGCTCCATTCGGAAAAGGAGGATCTTCGCGACATATCACGATAGCCAGCGCTTTTACTTGCCTTGATGCAAATAAGCATCTTTGCAGGACCGTCAAAAAAGCCAAAAAAAGAGTTAATTGGGACGCAAAGAAAGAGATGAAGTGGGTTGATATGCCCCACGACCTTCGCATATGGTTTTGTGAAAAAGCTGCTGAGATCTGCCAGCAAAATGACTCTATTGAATACAGAGCTATAGTTGTCGCAAAGCAAGGAGTACAGGAGCGCCTGAGACACGATGATTCCATGCTCTACAACTATTTCATAAAAGCATTCCTGCTTAACCCCATATCTCGCTTTGAGCATGTCACATTGATTCCCGACCCAAGAGGTATAGCTCCCAATAGCGGCAATCCTCTGCAGGTTTACCTTCAAGGATTTCTCTTCGAAAGAGCTTTTAATGGCCACCCTCATACCACGCTTGGCATTCGACAAGTAGACAGCCAGGCTGAGTACGGCATTCAGTTCGCTGATATGCTGGCTGGCGCGATCCAATTGCATTACGAGGGTGTTTGTTCTGAGTATTATAAAATTCTCAAGCCGTGCTTGGTTTGCGACACTTATTTTTTCCCCGCAGCTCACGCCGCTGAGAGAAGCAACCGCCAGACAGTCATTTTGTGAATTTAACGTAATCATAGATTTCTCCACTCGGTACCGCTGCCCATCACCTGACGCTGCCCCACTACCTGCGTGCGTGGCCAGCTCGCGTATTCCCTAAGCACCGCCTTGGCTTCATCGATACCCCGCGCCAGCACAGCGCAATAGCCCTCATACTCGCTGCCTTCTAGCCACGCGAATTGGCTATCGCTCAGATCGGCATCGCGGGGCGGTGTGGCTTTAAACTCCAGATAGAGCCCGTGCCAGCCGCCGCGCGCTTGACGCACCGGTAGATCGGACACGCCCGCCTTAGCGCCCTGGCGCTTCATCGCGGCCGCCGTCTTGAAACTGCGAACGCCGCCGTTCGGTACGTGATAAATGGCGTCGTACAGATCCCCAACAGGCTCACCGCGCATCTTCTCGCCCAGCAACCAGCGCATCAGTACCGCCTGCTCGTTCCCCTCCCAATCAACGGGGCGCTTGCGAGGTGTGCCGTCTGCCTTTGGCTTTCGTTGGCGGCGCTTGCAGGCGGGTAGTCCGCGAACGGTCATAGGTCTAGCTCCTGGTTTTTATCCCACACGGCAAACCGACGGGCGATTTGATCAAGCGAGGCTGCCGCTACTGGGTCAGTGGCTAAGCGCCCCAGGCTTTCCACGTCGCACTGCTCCTCGATCCAGCGGCGGGCGGTGTAATGGCTATGAGGCCACCCGCTATCCAGCGCATCGATAGCATCCAGCCATTCGCAAAAGCGGTTATCGTCTGCCAACGCCTTGGCGTGGTCTTCTATCGGGTGTGCGTTCTCAGTCATGCTGGCCTCGCTGGCGCAAAACAGCATTACACCAACCGCCACACGACTTACCCTCACTCCCCGGCTTATGGCAGGTGAAACGCCCTCTATCCTTAACGGCCTGGCTAAAATCACGCTGTGTGTGAAGCGCCTTGCTAGCGTCAGTTCCCTTAAGAGCGGCACACCCATCACACATCGGCACCGAGTCTCTTAGCGCCTCGTCTAGCTCACTGGATGATAACGAACGAACGGAACGAGGCTCGTAGCTCAAGCAGGTCATACCCGCTCCCGGATCGGTCACCCATCCACCATCAGGCCATGCGCCACCCTCTTTCATCTCAATCATGCCCTCCACAACATCGCACCCAGGGAAGTGACGGCACGGCTCACAGAGCATTGCGATGGCTTCACTCCACATAGCTGGATTTGGCACGATAGGTTTACGCTCAGCACTCGCCTTATTATCAGTTGCAATCAGCACACCACCCCCCTACTAACCGATCATCTAAACGCTGCTGGCGCTCCCATTTGCTGTAATCGGCCATGATGCGATCTAGCATTGCCCGCGCTTCGTCGTTATGGTCCAGCTCTGCGCGGCTCTGAATGCCACACGATTGCCGAATGAAATCAACGCAATCCTCAGGCGTGTGGGTACCATCCGGCAGCTGCCGAAACTCAAGCGCTTGCGCCTGCCTACGGCGATGGTCGAGATATAGACCAAAGCGCTTGTTCTGGCACAGCATCGCCGCGCGACGGGCCTGCTGGCCTCCCTTTTGCACCTTATCCATCGCTTTGCTCTCCCTGATCGTCTAAACCCTCTACGCTGCGGCAAAAGGCCAAGACTGCGCAGCCCACGGTCAACACCACGCCCGAGAGGACACCCAGAAGGTACCAAGTCATGCCGTCCATCATGATTCACCCCCAGCCCATGACCGAACAGGGCTCTTGCGTGTGCTCTCTCGGTTGGCGTTGAGATTCCCGAAGGATTCCGTCAATTCATCCAGTTCGTTGGCAGGCCGTTGCCGTGCAACCCGCAAATCACGCCTAAGGCTGCGCACCTCTTCGCGCAACTGGTCGCAGCGTTTGGCCAGCTGCTGGCGCTCTGCCCAGGCTTCGCGCATCTTCTGGTTCAGTTCTTCGGCATCACCGATGCGGGAATAAAGCTTCACCAAAATGAACTGCTCGCCTAACAAGTCGCTTTCCTGGCGAAACGCGGCCATAGCGTCTTGATGGCTCCGGTAGTTCTTGCTACCGGCCAGAGCATGAGCAAATCCCGCTTTCGGCTTCACATGACCGCGCTTGTTGATCCACAGCAGGCCCCAGCCTTCGGGGAGTTCGTCGGGCTGAATCATCCCCTCGGGACACATAAAGTAGCGCCAGTTGCCCAGACCACCTTCAATGCGGTGCGGCTTCTTACGATCAGCGAGGAAGTCCGAGCGCGATACCTTGACCTCTACCACCACCGAGCCATCACTAGGCGTGTACCCTGACTGGCGAAAGCCAATGGCATCCGGTATCTCACCCGTCCAGCCAGAACGCACTTCGCTTACCGCCACATGGCAGCCATGCCCGTTATTGCTGTTGGGGCGCTTGAGCCACTTCACGGCGATGGCGCACAGCTCGGCATGGGTCCATTGCTTTACGCTATCCACTTGGCACCCCCTCGCTGTTTACGGCGCAGGCATTGCTTGCACGCGGGTAATGGCTCAAACGTACCGGGGTCGCGGAATTCGCTAGGCGGCTTGCGGTACTGGCACTCCGGGCATTTGGGCTGCTGATAGGCTTGGCGCGTCATGCAGCACCCCCTGCTGGCGCGATGTAATAGCTCTCCAGCAGCGGCGCGGCGGGTAGCTCGCATTCGCCATGCGTGGTGAGGCGGTAACCGTGGATGGTGCGGGCCACAAACTGCTGTTCCACCAGCGCGTCACAGGCCACCCGCACCTGGTGCAGGGAGACGGGCAGCTTGTGGGCATGGGCCAGCGCGGTGAGGTGCTGGGCATCGCAGGAAGCAGAGCGCGCCAGCAGGCGCAGGACGATGTTTTGATGGTCGATGGGCTTAAGTGAGGGCATTGGTGGTCACCTCCTCGCTGTGCGCGACCACACGCCCCTTGTCGGTAAGCTGCAGGAGCTGCCGAGCGGGCTTGTCCTGCGTGGTGCCCATCACGGTAATCAGATCCGCGTCGAGCAATTCACGGCAGCGGCCACACGCGCTGGAGAGCGCAATACCAGCACGGCCTGCAATCTGGTTGCGCGTCATCGGCCCGGCGGTTAGCGCCTCCAGCACCGCGTTCTGGCTGGCGCATAAGCGCCCGCTGCGACGGTGCTCTTTAAACGCGGCGTGCTTTACTTCATTGCCGCTCGGTTGAAATGCGGTATTCATGGTTAACGGCTCCCCATTGCAGCCAGCGGCGCGCCAGCTTGCTCTAACAATTCACGGCGGCGGGCTTCTTCGCGCTCGCGGGCTTCGCGGCGCTCTTCGGCCTTGCGGCTTCCGGGCTGGTTGATCAGGTCACGTAGGTGGCTCACCACGCGCTTACGCTGGCGCTGGCCTTCCTCGGTAACTGGCTTATCAGGCGGTGGCAGCAGATGCGCCACCTTGGGTGCGGGTAGCTTCCCGGCACGCACGGCGTCTCCCAGTACGATTTCGCGGCGCTGCGGGTCATGGCCGAGCGATACGGTCCACTCAGGCGGGCGAGCCTCTGCCTTGGCGGTGGCCAGCTCACGCTCATAGGCAGCGAGGAACGCCATGCGGGCACCGATCTTGTCCGGACGATCACCGCTCATCACCGGCTTAGCGGCAGCAAAGGCCCGCGCAATCTCTGGCGTCCACACCACGGTTTCTTGCTCGTCGGTGCTGTGCAGTGCCAGTGCCCACGCTTCGTTACCGCTCAAATGAGCGTTTGCGCTCGGGATGCGCTCAACAATGGCGGCTAGCGTCAGCTTGCCGTGTAGCTCGGCACGGCAGCGGGCCAACGCGGCGCGGATCTCGCTAAACGGGTAGGCGCTCAGGTCGTCGGCCATCAGCACGCCAGCCGAGGCGCGCATTTCATGCCCCAGCACTTCCGCCGTGGCGTAAACAAGCTCCAGCACCTGATCGTGCTGCTCATCGGTTAGTGGCATGAGGAACCCTCCTGTTGAGCACGACGCTGCCGTGCCAAAGCCTTGGCCTGCTCAAGGTTACTGAGGTTGGATTGAGTGCTATCCACTTGGCGCGCTTGGGCCTGGGTGACCTGAACGCCGGTGGTGCACTGCGTGGCGATCGCTTCGCAGTCAGCGAGCAGCAGCGACACGGGATGCACCTTGCTGAGGTAAAACTGGTGGTTCATCTGGAGGTAGAACGCCGCCACCTTGGGTGCCAGCGTGGCCCCTACGCGGTCGACCAGTTGCGACATCTGCCCCGCCGTTTTCTGGTTCCACACGGGCCAAGTGCGATAGCGCGCACGGTAAGCACAGGCGTAGTTCGCCCAGGCCTTGAATGTCTTGGCGTTCGGGTCGCGGGTGCCGGGCATATCGGCAGGAATGCGTTTCAGCAGATCATCGGCAGATTCAGCGGACTCGGCTTTCGGGGTTTCCGCTTCGTCAGCGCCCAGGTAATCCCCCTCAGACGCAGCGGGGCTTGCCCCCGGTGCGAAAGAACTCTTACTGGACCCCTCTAACTGAACCCCTAAACCTGACCCCCTCTCTTCACGGTTTTCCGAATACCCCTCTTCGACATGTCGAGTAGGGTTCTCCCCGTTTTCCGAATACCCCTCTTCGGGATTCCGAATAGGGTTCTCACTGTTTTCCGAATACCCCTGTTCGGTTTTCCGAGTACCTGCGCCAGCCGCGTCAAGCGGGCGCTTCATGAAGATGCGGCGCTCAACAATTTGCTTGCCTTCGCGCACCTGCTTAACCGTCACCCAGCCCTTTTTCTTCAGGGAGCTGATCACCTCAGACACACGGTTAGGCGACAGGCCAAAGAACTCAGCCAGCTTCTTGTTCGACTTGAAACAGCCCTTTTGCGGGTGCTGCAGGCTGTCGATCTCGATCAGCATCACTTTCTCTTGCAGTGACAGCTCACGGTTCAGCCAAATCTCGGCGGGTATCCAGACACCACGGAAGGCGCGCTCTTCGCTCATACCCACACCTCACAAATACCTGTACACACAAACAGACCAGCGCCGTGGGCTGTGCTGTTATGCGTGATTGCATACACTGGATTCATTGAGACGCCGCCTCGCCAGCTTGCGGCTGAACAAACACAGACGGGCACAGTTGAGCAGCAGTGAACTTGCCTTTCGTTAACTTTTCCGCTCGCAGCGCAACAGCAGGAGACATGCCATGCTTTCCACGCACCCACCCTGAAACAGTTGCTTGGTCAACTTTGAGCAGTTCTGCTGTTTTAATTTGGTTGCCGAAGAAACCCACCAGACTTTGGAAGGTAGAGGTTTGGCTCATCTTTGTGCGCTCCATAATAGGCATTCCCATATAATAGGTATAGGCATACCCGTTTGCAAGCGTATGGGTTCGCCTATATAAAACGCTTATGGAATTCAAAGACCGCCTTAAAAAAGCCAGGAAGCTAGCTGGCCTCAATCAAGCCGAGCTCGCCCAAAAAATTGGCGTGCAGCAGACCAGTATCTCGGATTTAGAGCGCGGTAAGTCTAAGTCAACGTCATTTGCTACCCAGATTGCCCATGAGCTAGGCGTTAGCGCTTTATGGCTTGCCACTGGAAAAGGCGAAATGAACGCAGGCGCAGTAAGCTCTGCGACTGACAACAACGTATCTATGGCACCTACGCCGCTGCGCTACTATCGCTATCCCGTTATCTCCAGCGTTCAGGCGGGGAAGTTTGCCGAGTGTGTGGTTCCGTACCCCTCAGGCATGGAAGACCAGCACGAAAGCACTGATTACGACGCCAAGGGCCCCGCCTTTTGGCTGGAGGTGGCAGGCGATTCCATGACCGCGCCAGCAGGCGTAAGGCCAAGCATTCCAGAAGGCACGCTGGTATTGGTAGACACCGGCATAGAGGCAACCCCAGGCAAGCTGGTGGTAGCGCAGCTAGATGAAAGCAATGAAGCCACGTTTAAGAAATACATCGTCGAGAGCGGGCAAAAGTACCTAAAGCCGCTCAACCCCGCTTACCCCCTGATACCGATCAATGGAAACTGCCGAATTATCGGTGTGGCTGTTGAGGCCAAGACAAAACTTTAGCAAGGAGGCGTAATGGGCAAGAGCCAAAAAAAGGTAAGCTATGCCCTTGCCACTCAATTTATTAAAAAAGATAAGTGCTGGGTAGGACCTGTCACCTTTGCAAAAGGTTGGGTCGGTTCAAATAGCACACCTTCCACCTTCAAGATGCGTGCAACACTTGAAGTAGAAGGCCTGACAATAGAAGGCTGTTTTGTTGAGGTATCCTACAAAAGATCACCTAGCGGTTTAGCGAAAGATACTTTTTCAGCATCGTTTTTTATTGATAATGCGCGTATTGTCGGCGTGGATGATGGAAAGCCATCCACCCACACCAACAAGGTCGGTCAAGGGCTGGAATTTTTTGAGCAGACCATTCCGCACCCACACCTGCATATACCGATTGAGCCTGCAAGCTATGGCTATGCCATCCCACTTGAGCCAATGAGCATAAGTGACCTCTGGCAGCTATTCTTGGAAGAGGCAGGCATCAGATTGGCACCTGATTTCACTATGCCCCCTGAAGAACAAGGGAGTTTATTGCTATGAACTGCATGCACATCAAGGAGGCGCTTGGGTATCAATGCACCCCAATAAAAGAGGGTGTCTTTTTCCTTAATTCAGCGTTTACGCATGGATATGACCCAGAATCTATTGGGGCCTATGTCGTGGATGATGGCCAAGGCAAGGTGACAATCACTGACGATGGCAACCAGCTTTTTACGGCACAGACACATGGCGTTAACATCAACGCGAGACGGATCAAAAAGCTAAGTGAGCTACTGGCAGCCTATCAGTTGCACATCAAAAACACAGGCGAAGTAACCGGCACCTGCAAAGAAGACGAGGTTGGGCACTTTCTCACAAGATATTTTGAAGCATCTATTCGCCTCAGCGATGCGATTGCTGAAATGTTTCCAGGCGCACCAAAGAGCTTTGAAGATCGGGTGGGCGACATTTTGGAAAAGGGGATTCTCAACAAGAAGCGCATCACACGAAACTATACAGCGCAGGGATCTAGCGGGCACCAACTCACGTTCCCCTTTGCTATTGATGCCAATACAGACCACACAAAAGTTATACAGCCCATTTCTACGAGAGGGCAAGATCCTCGATGGTCTACCGTTATGCAAACCTTAGGGAAACTGGTTGAGTACAAAGAAGCTCACGAAAACACCCAGGCTTTTGTCGTTTTAGAGCCAGGTGCCAATGCAGAGGGTGCCGCACAAGCAAAGGCTGCATTAGTGAAGTATGCCAATATCCTAGAACTCAGCAGTGACGAATTACTGATAAGCCGCTTAGCCGCTTAGCCGCTTATTTTTTCAAGATTACCGCCCATCGAGGCGGTTTTTTTGTGCCCATATTTAAAATATGGGAATGCCTATTGACCTATTTTATGTGTTTGCCTATATTTAGAGCATCGAAATACAGGCAAGGGTCAATAAAATGCAAATCACACAAGGTAACTGGCAAGCGACCATCAACCCAGAGCGCGGCAGCTTAGGCCTCACCCGCACCCAAGCGGTTGACCTCATGCTGCTGGCGGCGGGCAACACCTATAAAGAGATTGCCAAGGCCACAGGGCGCTCACCGGAAACCGTTCATGGCAGCCTCAAAAAGGCTTACCACAAGCTGCACGTTTACAAAGCCGCTGGCGCCGTAGCCGAAGCCATGAAGCGTGGCTGGATTGCCCCGCTACTGGTCGCGCTCATGATCAGCTGCATCAACGGCGATGCCGACGCCCTGCGCCACCGCCCACCGGCTCGCACCCGCCAGCAGGTCAGCGCCAGCCGCACCGTGGCGCGTCGTGACGTAGGGAGTGTGTACGCATGAGCCTACAAGCCCCCAAAACCATCACCGAAGTGTTCACGGCCAACCGCATCGCAACGCCTTTTGTATGCAAGCTGCTGCAATGCCAAGAGCTGGCGCTGGCCATCAACCTGCAAGGCCGCTACGCCGTGATGCTCGAAACCACCCAGCACGGCATCTTCTGCGAAACCTGGGACGCCAAGCACAACGCGCAGCACTTTAGTCACGTGCACCTGGATTGTTTCTACTCCAAGCCGGATTTTGCCATCGAGGAAATTTCCGACATCGCCGAACACCTGACAGCCCTGCTACAGGAGAGCGCCCAATGAGCCCCCAGCAACAAAACGTGACCCGCGCCCTGGAGGCGCTGGAAGAACTGCTGAACGCCCTCGACGCCAACGGCAGCTGCCAGTACGAAGCGCTGCGTGAAGAAGCGCGCGAAGCGCTGGAGAAAGCGCGGGGTGACGCATGAGCGATCTACACACCCCCTGCCGTTTCATCGTGAAGCATTGGCAACTGCTGGCCATGCAAGACGGCTACACGCTTCATACCACCGTCATCGAAGCGGTACCGGTGGAAGGAGGCTTCTTGCCTGCCTTCGTCGGCAAGCGCGGCACCCGCGTAGTGGTCGACATGGCGAGCCCGTTACCCACGCAGCAAGCCGCCCGTAACAGCCTGCGTGACGTGCTGTGGGGCGCTCACGTAGCAGGCCGTATCAACCTGGAGCCAAACCCACTCACCGCCACTGAGGAGCAAGCCGCATGAGCACGCAAGCCACCAAATTACTCTGGGTCGCGTTTCTGTTCGTCGCGCTGCTCGTCATGGGCCAGCTATCGAAAAGCGAAGCGCAGGATGAGGCCAAGTGGCTAAACGCCTACTGCACCGATGCCGCCATCTGGGCAGCAGAAGAAGCCCGCGGCGTACCGCTCAACCGGCGCACGGGCCAGCCTGACTACCGAGGCATAGCCGAAGAGCACTGCCCAGGCATGAAGCCCGCTGTGCCAGCACTTACCACACAACAACGACAAATGGCGTCGCAATGATCGACCAAGCCGCCTTCGACCGAATTTTCAATCAGCCAGCGCCCGCCAAGGGCGATGGTCAGAACAAGCAGGGAGACAAATAAATGTCCGTAACTCTGATTCATATCCACATTAGCGGGCCGGTGCAGTCAGGCAAAAGCGCCACCCTCGCGTCAATAAAATCAATGCTTGAAGGCCACGGCTACTGCGTTGGCATTCTCAACAGGCAAGAAAGAAAAAACCCGAGCGAGCCCATTGCAAGCGCGGCGCGGCACGAAAAGCCATCACTCGATAAGACCGTTTTCGTGCTAACTGAGGGAGGCGAGTGATATGTGGTTCAAACACCTACACCTCTACCGCCTTCACGCCGCCGTTGCAGTCACTGCCGAGCAGCTAGCCGAGCAAATGGCGTGCTATACCGCCAAGCCCCTGGGCAATGCCGATGCCCGCCGTATTGGCTGGGCAGCGCCAGCGGGTCGCTTGGGCGGTGGTCAACTGCTGCACGAGATCCAAGGTCACCGCCTCATCAGCGCCCTACGCCAAGAACGCCTACTGCCCGCCTCGGTGATCAAGGAGGAGGTGGAGGAGCGCGTTGCCGAGATCGAGGCCACCGAAGGCCGCAAGGTCACGCGCAAGGAAAAGAGCGCGCTCAAGGAGCAGGTCATGGAAGAGCTGCTGCCCCGCGCCTTCGTGCGCAGCCAGAAAATAGACCTGTGGTGGGACACCGAGCGCAACCTGATCGGCGTCAACGCCAGCAGCCGTGCCCGCGCTGAAGACGTGCTGGACCTACTGCGCGAAACCCTCGGCAGTCTCAAGGCCACGCCGCTGGCCAGCCAAACGCTACCCATTCGCGCCATGACCACCTGGCTAGGCGATGCCGCCTCACGCCCTGCTGATCTCCAGCTGGGTGACAACGTCTCGCTGAAAGCCAAGGGCGACGACGGTGTGGTGCGTGCACGTCAGGTGGATCTGGATAGCGACGAAATGCAGCAGCTGCTGGAAAGCGGCCGGCAAGCGTCTCAGCTCGCGCTCAGCATCGAAGGCCAGCTCTCTTTCATCCTGCATGACGACCTAGCCCTGAAGTCGTTGCGCTTCAGTGATGCGCTCATTGAGGAGGCCGACGCCACCGACGATGGCGACGACGCCTTAGCCCGCCTGGAAACCGACTTCATCTTGATGGCAGGCAGCCTGCGCCAGAACGTCGAGCGCCTTCTTGAATGGCTCGGTGGCGAGACTGAGCGCCAGCCAGCAGCGGATAAAGGCGAGGTGCAGTCATGAGCGCGATTTACGTGAACGACCCCGCCAACGGCGAAAGCGTCAGTCTAAGCGAGCTAGGCCGCCGCTATGGAATCTCTGCCGGTTGCCTATCCCGTCGCTACGAGCGCGGCTATCGCGGACAAAAGCTGGTCGAGCTAGTCAGCCGCGAAGAAGTGGCCCGCGCCAAACACGCCGAATACCGCGAAAAGCTGGAGCGCCAGCAGCGGTTGATCGAAGCCAACAGCGCCGCACTTATGCAGCCGTTTAAGCATATTGCGCAGGCCAGCAAAATGGTGGGAGAAATCCAGCATGTCTAAAGAGCGCCCGATTTTATTCAACGCCGATATGGTCAACGCCATTTTGTCAGGCCGAAAAACGCAGACACGCAGGATCGTTAAGCCGACAAAAGACCGTAACGGCTCAGGCTGCCATCTTGCACCTTGCGAAATCGCTGGCGAAGTCAATGGCGGCGATTACGCATTATGCCCCTACGGCCAGCCCGGTGACCGGCTCTGGGTGCGTGAAAACTTCCTGTACTTGATGCACGGCGATGTAACTGCGGGCGACATTAAATACTGCGCAAGCATTGATAGTCGTTCAGCCGCCGGATCGAAAAATCCTGGTTACTGGTGGCGCAAGCGACCATCAATCCACATGCCCCGCTGGGCCTCCCGCATCACCCTAGAGATCGTCAGCGTTCGCGTGGAGCGATTAAAGCAAATAAGCGAGCGCGACGCGCTACAAGAGGGCATTGGATTAGTGCTAGCTGATAACTGGCCAGACCCTAAAGCCATGAGCGAAGCCGTGGCCAAGTCGCGGCGCGCTGGTTTCAAGCTGCTATGGGAATCAATTAACGGCTCAGACAGTTGGGACACTAACCCGTGGGTCTGGGTCGTTGAGTTCAAGCGAGTGGAGGCCAGCCAGTGAACTACCAAAAGCCCAACGTAGAGCCCTTCATGCACTCGCCCAAAGCATGCGTCAGCTGCCAACAGTACAAGCACCAGGGCTTTGATGAAGACAAGCACTGCCCTTTTCAGCGGCACTCAAGCCTGGAGGCCAAGCCCAGCCGCACACCCTACGGCCAATGCAGCCGCCACGGAGTTCAGGTGTTCGCAACGCAGATCTGCAACGCTCACGCGCCAGACCCACACATCAAGTGCTTCGACGTGATCAATCGGCCTGAGCCGAGGGTAGCGATTCAGGAGGGAATGGAAGTATGACCAACTACACCCCAGGGTATGACCGCTCAATTCCCAAAAACTTGGTGGAAATGGCCCATGACGAAACAGGCCAGCGGCTAAGCCGCGATGAACTTGAAACGTGGGTGTTTCGTCGATTTCAGCGGCTAGAGCAGCAAATCAAGAGGCTTGAGGAAGAGCACGAAGCGAAGGTTATTCAGAACGCTCACTTAATGCGAGAGCGCGACGCCTACCGCACTGCTGAGGAGTGCCAGATAGCGGTGCGGCAGAAGATTGAGCAGGAGCGGGATGCGCTGGCGGCGCATGTTGAGCGCATTAAAGCGGAAGAGAGAAGGGCTTACGATGGCGGCCTGAGCATGCCGGGCATGCTGCACAGCATTATTCATAAGTCACCCGCCACCAGCCTCGACCGCCGCGATACGCTGAAGCAGGCGGAAGGCTGGGAACAGGCAGCCCACGTCATAGAGATCATGGAGTGCCCGAAAGGTGCTCAGTTTTTCCGTGAAGGCGTCGTAAACCACTTAAGGTACAAAGCTGAAAAGATGCGCCGCCAAGCCGAGGCCCATCAATGACCCAGCAACCCACCCACACCCACCTAGAAAGCGGTGGCAAGTTCGCCGAGCTGCAGCAGCACCAGGGCACCGGACCGCTGGAGGGTCACTGGCTGGTCGTTTACGAAGACCTCGACAAGGGTATTCAGAGCGCAACCACGCAGGACGATTGGCTGAACCACTGGCGCCCGCTCCACCCGGATGACTGCCCCGTGTGCCTGGGCAGCGGTCACGACCACATCAAGGGCAATAAAGACCGCCCCTGTGGGCACTGCTTCGGGCTGGGCAAGGTACGGGTAGACGGCGAAGCCGCTACCGATCTTTGGGAGCTTGCCGCCGTAGCTACCGGAATCATCCAGCGCCAGCAGGCAAAGCTCACAAAACAGCGCCAACAGCTAGCGATGCCAGAGGTAAAAGAAGCGCTGCAGGCGGCAGAAATGCAACGCATTGCAGACAGCGTAACAGACAGCGTAGCGCGCCAAGAGCAGCAGTGGCGAGACGGTAACGGCCACGGTCCCGGTGGCCAGCGATATACAGGAGACTAATGACATGGCGAAACTGCTAGCAATGAAGGCCGTCAGCGAACGGGTGGGCTATAGCGAAAGCAAGCTCTACGCCATGATTCGAGAAGGGGAATTTCCGCCAGGGCGCAAGCTGGCCACTGGCGGGGTGCGGTGGCTAGAGTCGGACGTGGATGAATGGATCATGCACGCATTCGAGCAGGCACCTGAGGCGCGTCTGCGCCTTGCATGAGCGCTTCAATGTAGTCGCTGTACCACTGCAACATTTCCCGCCGTTCTTTTAGATAGTCCGCATGGTTGTAAGCAGCGCGCACTTTGTCACCGGGCATGTGCGCCAGCTGCTTTTCAATCAAATCCCCGCGCCAGCCATGCTCATTAAGTAGCGTCGATGCAGTTGAGCGAAAGCCGTGGCCGCTAAACCTGCCCGCCCAACCCATCCGCTCTAACGCCTTGTTGATGGTGGTTGCGCTTAACGGCTTGCCGGGATGCCGGTAGGACGGAAACATTAGGGGCATGTGCCCGGTGTAACCGTGCAACTCCTGCAGCAGCGTCACCACCTGCTTTGATAGCGGCACCACATGCGGGCGCCGCATCTTCATGCGCTCAGCGGGAACCCGCCACTCTGCCCGCATGAAATCGACCTCCTCCCAGCGGCCTTGCCGAAGCTCTCCCGTTCTCAACATGGTGCGCATCAGTACGTGCATGGCAATGGCATTGATACGCCAGCCCCCACGGGTATCTATTTGGTTAGCTAGCTCGGTGAGATCCTCAGCGCTGAGTGATCGGCTGTGCTGAACAGGTGGCCGCTGTACAGCACCCTCAATGGGAGCTGCTGGGTCGTGGTCAGCACGCAATGTGCTAGCGGCATAGCGGTAGATCTGCGCGACCCATTGACGAATCAGCATGGCCACCGAAGGCGCGCCACGCGCTTCGATTTTTTGCACTAGGCGCAAAACGTCAGCAGGCGTTATCTGGCGAATATTCTTTGAGCCAAACGCGGGTCGCATTTCACGTTCAATGCCTTTGCGTACTTGTGACGCATAGTGATCGGTCCAGCGGGGAGAGTGCTTTTCCCACCACTCAATAGCAATGGCGTCGAAAGAGTCCTCCTGACTGCGCTTTGATCGGTCGCGCTCTTCCTGCTGCAGCGCCTTAGGGTCGACACCCTGAGCAGCATTATGTTTAACCTCGTCGCGCTGCTTTCGCGCTTCTTTGAGGGTCACTTGCGGGTACTGCCCGGGCGTGTAGAGGTTCTCTTTACCGTGCAGAAAATAACGGACGCGCCAGTACTTCTTACCACTGGGGCGAACGTCGAGGTAGAGGCCGTCACTATCAGGGATGCGGTAGGGCTTATCGGCAGGCGCGGCCT
>Ga0209128_1000183_pt1 | contig 44096 bp, 63 predicted proteins | sample ETNvirnome_6_100_FD_184072 | JGI IMG/M metagenome (GOLD analysis project Ga0209128, IMG submission 184072) | Marine viral communities from the Pacific Ocean - ETNP_6_100 (SPAdes) (version 2) | ecosystem: Environmental > Aquatic > Marine > Oceanic | place: Pacific Ocean | collected 2013-06-19
GGGATAGAAATCAAGAAATGTTTCAAATACCTGATACAAGAGAAGGTTGGGTAGAATCACTTAAATTATTATTAGAAAGTTACTTTCACGGTACTGCACCAGTAGGATTTGATTATAGTTTAGTCAGACCAGCAGGTGAACCAATTAAAGGTTTTGGTGGAGTATCAAGTGGACACGAACCATTGGCAGAAGTTCACGAAGAAATTGTAAAAGTATTAGATAGTAATACAGGAGAACCAATATCAATCACAACAATCGTAGATATAATGAATCTTATAGGTAAATGTGTAGTAGCAGGTAATGTAAGACGAACAGCAGAGATTGTATTTGGTGACTCACATAATGAAGAATACTTAGATTTAAAAAATTACAAAGTTAATCCACATAGAGAGATGTATGGCTGGACATCAAATAATTCAATATTCGCAGAATTAGGTATGGATTATACAGAAGTAGCAAAAAGAATTAAAGATAATGGAGAACCTGGATTTGCTTGGTTAGAGAATATGAGACATTATTCTCGTATGAAGAACGGTGGAGATGACAAAGACCATAGAGCAATGGGTGGTAATCCTTGTCTTGAACAAACATTAGAATCATATGAGTTATGTTGTTTAGTAGAAACATTTCCAAACAATCACGATTCATTAGAAGATTTTAAACGAACATTAAAGTTTGCTTATTTATACGCAAAAACGGTTACTTTGGGCAATACACATTGGAGTGATACTAATCGTGTAATGTTAAGAAATAGAAGAATCGGTTGTTCAGTAAGTGGTGTTGCTCAGTTTATCACTAATCGTGGTTTAGATGAATTGAGATGTTGGTTAGAAGAAGGTTATGATGTAATACAAAGTTGGGATAAAATATATTCAGATTGGTTTGCTACACCCAAATCAATCAAAACTACTTCAGTTAAACCAAGTGGGACTGTCTCATTGTTAGCTGGAGCAACACCAGGGTTACATTATCCAGAATCAAGATTCTATATAAGAAGAATTAGAATATCAATTAATTCAGATTTAATAGGACCTTTGAAAAAAGCTGGATATAAAATAGAACCAGCATTTGGTTCAGAAGATTCAACATTAGTGGTAGAGATACCAGTAGATGTAGGTGAAGGAATCAAAACTGCAGCTGAATTATCTATATGGGAACAATTCAGTTTAGCAGCATTTATGCAAAGACATTGGGCTGATAATCAAGTAAGTTGTACTGCGACGTTTGACCCTAAAACAGAATCAGAACAAATACCTAATGTATTAAATTACTTTCAATATCATTTGAAAGGTATTTCTTTATTACCAAGACACGATTATGGTGCTTACAAACAGATGCCGTATGAAGCGATTGATGAAAAAGAATATAATAAACAAATAAAAAAACTAAAGAAATTGACTTTTGGTGTTATCAGTAATGAAGAAGCAAATGTAGAAAAATTTTGTGATGGTGATTTTTGTGATGTAGAAATTACCCCAATTACTGGAGATAATGACGACCAAGAGTATGCAAATTAAAAAAAAACGCTTGACTTGTATAGCATTTAATTGTTATATTCTAATATAGAAAATAGGTATTTCCTAATCTAAATGTATCAAAACATATATTACGATAGAAAAAGAAATAAAATGCACGTTTGGGACGATAAGTTTGGATATAAAAACTTTCGTTACAAAAAGTATGCATATGTTAAAAATAAGACAGGAACTTATGTATCACTATATGGTGATAGGTTAAAAAGAATTAATAAATGGGATGATGACCAGCCTGAATTATTTGAATCTGATGTAAATCCTGAAATTAGAGTATTAGTTGATAACTATACAGATTCAGACGAAGTAGCTGAAGGTCATAAAGTAATGATTTTTGATATTGAGGTTGAAGTTACAGATGGATTTCCAGATATAGAAAAGGCTGAAAATAAAATAACATCAATAGCATTCAATGACGCACTTACAGGTAAATATTATTGTTATGTTCTTGATGAAGATACAAGATTAATTAATGATTTTGATGAAAGTGTTACAGTAAAAACATTTTCAAATGAATATGATTTATTATATAAGTTTTTTATTAAATATAAAGAGATTGAACCAACTATATTAACAGGTTGGAATGTAGAATTTTTTGATATTACATATTTGTACAATAGAGCACAACAGGTTGTAGGTCAAACAGTAGCTAATTTCTTATCACCGATTGGTATTGTTCAATGGAATGATTATGTTAAAAAGTATAAAATAGCTGGTGTGAGTTGTTTGGATTATTTGGCTTTATATAAGAGATTTACTTTTAGTGAAAGACCTTCATATAGATTAGACGCAATAAGTGAATATGAGTTAGGTGAAAAGAAAGTTGAATATGAAGGAACACTCAATGATTTATATGAAAATGATTTAGAGAAGTTTGTTGAATATAACTTACAAGACGTAAAACTTGTTAAAAAACTTGATGATAAATTAGATTTTATCGGTATTGCTAAAGGTCTTGCACATTTGGGTCACGTACCTTATGAAAATGTATTTATGTCTTCACGTTATTTAGAAGGTGCTATTTTAGTATACCTTAGAAAGAATAGTATTGTTGCACCCAATAAACCTAAAAAAGAAGATAGAAGAAAATTAGAGAAATTTGTTGGAGCTTATGTACAAGAACCTCAAAAGGGTAAACACGATTGGGTATATGACTTAGATATTACATCAATGTATCCTTCGTGTATTATGTCGTTAAATATATCACCTGAAACTAAACTTGGTAAAATAGAGGGTTGGAATCCAGAAGAATTTTTAAGAAAAAATAATAAAAAAACTTATACATTTTCTCATAACAATAAATACCTAGGTAAATATACAGAAAAAGAATTAAAAAATATGTTAGACAATGAAAATATAGGTATTGCTACAAATGGTGTAATATATAGAACTGATAAAGATGGATTATTGCCAGCTTTATTAAGAAAATGGTTTGATGAACGAGTTGAATATAGAAAGTTATCAAGAAAGTTTCACGAGGCGGGTGATAAAGAAAAATCTGAATATTTTGATAGAAGACAATATCTTCAAAAAGTTGTTTTGAATAGTTTATATGGTGTATTGGGTTTACCTGTATTTAGGTTTTATGATTTAGATAATGCAGAAGCTGTTACATATACAGGTCAATCTTTGATTAAGTTTACTAAGAAGATTGCAAACTATTTTTATAATAAAGAACTTGAAGATACTAAAGACCATTGTATCTACATTGATACAGATTCAGTTTTTTATTCTGCGTTACCATTAGTAAAAAAGAGGTATTCGGATTTAGATATTAAGAATGTAGATAAAATGTCAAAAGCTATTTTAGAGATAGCAAGTGAAGTACAAGTTTATTTGAATAAAGGTTATGAGTATTTCGCTAAGAAGTTTTGTAATTTAGATAAACATCGTTTTGATATCAAACAAGAAGTTATTGCTAAGAGTGGTCTATTTGTTACTAAAAAAAGATACGGATTGAAGATTATTAATGATAATGGTAAAAAAGTTAATAAGTTAATGGTAAAAGGTTTAGATACAGTCCGTTCAAGTTTTCCTGTAGCTATGAGAGAAATGTTAAGTAAAGTATTAGAAGATATTTTAATGGATGTTCCGAAAGAAAAGTTAGATGAGTTTATTCTCAATTTTAAAAATAGTATGAAACTTAAAGAATTTGATAAAATAGCTATACCTACAAGTGTAAAAGGTATCCGTAAATATAGAAGTAAAGAAGGTAGTATTTTTAAAAGATATAAATTAGGTACACCAATACACGTAAAAAGTTCTTTATCTTATAATGATTTTTTAAAATTTAAAAAGATATCGAAAAGATATAAACCGATTTCAAACGGTGATAAAATAAAATGGGTTTATTTAAAACAAAATCCTTTAGGTTTAAGTACTATTGCATATAAAGGACACGAAGACCCAATAGAAATATTAAATTTTATTAGAGAGTATATAGATTATAATAAGATATACAAACAAGCTTTACATAAAAAAATTATGATGTTATACGGAGCTCTACGTTGGGACGAACCAACAGACGCGAGTAAAACTATAGAAAGATTTTTTTGATTTTAAGAAAACAAACTAATATATATGTATATATAGTTATAAGTCATTAGGAGTAAAAATGATTAACAAACAACAATTAGTTCGTTTCATTAATAAATATTATCTGAGTGGTACAGTTGAATCAGTAGTATTTAATAGTGATACGAGAAATCAACAATTAGGTACACGATTTGTATCATCTGATAAAAGTTTATTAGGTGAAGTAAAGATGGATGATTGGCATTATGAAGATGCTGACATCGGTGTATACAATACTGAACAATTACTGAAGTTATTAGCAGTATTAGATGATAAGATTGAATTTTCTATAAATAAAGCTGGAGATAAATCAATTTCAGTTAAATTATCAGATGCATTGTCTTCTGTTAATTATATATTAAGTGATACATCTATCATTAATAAACCACCTCAGTTAAAAAATATACCTGATTTTGAATTAAGTATAAATGTAACACCTCAATTCATTAACAAGTTTATTTCTGGTAAATCAGCATTAACTGAAACTGATACGTTTACTGTTATTACAGATGAAACATCAGCTAAATTAGTTATTGGTTATTCACCCATAAATACAAATAGAGTAGTTATACCAGTTACTACTACAACATTTGAAAACATAGATAATATTTCTTTTAATGCAGATTTATTCAAAGAAGTATTATATTCAAATAAAGAATGTGAAAGTGCTTTACTAGAAGTTAGTAGTGAAGGATTAGCTAAAATTAGTTTTAAAGTAGATAACTTTACGTCTACATACTGGTTAGTAGCAATACAAGATGTTGATTAATGAGTAATACACTTTGGGTAGAAAAATATCGACCTTCAAATCTTGATAGTTATATTGGAAATGAACATTTAAAAAGTAAGATTGAAGTTTATTTAGAGAGTGGAGATTTACCGCACCTTTTGTTATTTGGCAAAGCCGGTACAGGTAAGACTACTCTCGCTAAATTGCTTGTCAAGAATATAGAATGTGATTATCTATATATTAATGCTTCTGATGAAAACAACGTAGATACTGTTAGAACTAAAGTTAAGAACTTTGCTTCAACTATCGGTTTCAAAGATATGAAGATAATTATATTAGATGAGTGTGATTACATCACACCAAATGCTCAAGCTGCACTTCGTAACATAATGGAAACATTCTCGAAACATTGTAGGTTTATTCTAACTTGTAATTATGTAGAGAGAATTATCGACCCGATACAATCAAGATGCCAATCATTTCAGATTATACCTCCCGATAGAAAACAGGTTGCATATCATATGTCAAGTATTTTAGAACTTGAAAATATCGACTTTAAAAATGAAGATATTGTTCCTATTGTCAATGGTTGTTATCCTGATATTAGACGTGTTATAAATTCTACACAAAGACAAGTAGTAAATGGTAAACTTGTAATAGATAAAGATACAGTAATACAGAGTGATTATAAATTACAATTATTAAAAATATTAAAAGAACAAGATAAGAAAAATGCATTTAAAAATACAAGACAATTATTAGCGGATTCACAAATTACAGATTTTGCTGATTTGTTTCGTTTGTTATATGATGAAGTAGATGGATACGGAAAAGGACACTTAGCAGAATGTATTTTGATTATCGCAAGATATGAATTATCCGACAGTCAAGTAGTAGATAAAGAAATCAATGCTATGGCTATGATTATAGAATTACTAGGAGTTATAAAGTAATGAATGAAAAATTATGGGGTGAAATTCAAAAAAGAAATACGAAAAAAGCCACCCAGAAAACTGGTGATGAAAAACATATATCAGTACACGAAAATAAGATTTATTATTACGCTGGAGTTAACAGAGATAGTGCATCTGAGTTAAATAAAAAGATAGGTGAGATAGAGTCTAAAGGGTTAACCTTGTGTAATACATTGGACTTAGACCAACCACCAGCATTAAAAATATTTATCAATTCAGGCGGTGGTTCAGTAGTAAGTGGTATTTCATCAATGGATACAATACTGAGAACAAAAGTTCCAGTGCATACTTATGTAGATGGATTTGCAGCAAGTGCAGCAACATTCATTTCAGTAGTTGGTAATGTTAGATTTATGAGTAGAAATTCTTATATGTTGATTCATCAATTATCTTCTCAATTATGGGGTAAATATTCTGAAATAGAAGATGAAAAAAAGAATTTAGATTTAATGATGGAAACAATAAAAAACGTGTATAAGAGATATACTAAAGTTCCAACAAAAAAATTAGATGAAATATTAAAACACGATTTATTGTGGGACGCTAAAACGTGTTTAAAGTATGGATTAATAGATGAAATTATTTAGGAGTAAAAAATGACAACAAAACCTATGAAACCTCTAAAGAAACCTCAATCAGCACAAGTTCAAGTTGATTTAAGAGATGCAGAAACAATTAAATGTAGTAGTTGTGATAACTACTTATTTATAACTTCATTCATATTAAAAAGATTATCAGCTATAGTATCACCGAGTGGTCAAGAAGCACTTATTCCAGTACAAGTTTATAGTTGTGGAAATTGTGGTCAAGTTGCTGAAGGATTTTTAGAAGGTAGTGGTTTAGAAGAAGAAAAAAATACAGATAGTTTTCCAAGTTTGGATATATGAGTGAAAAAAGAAAAAGTCTGTTCGACCACGTAAGACAAATAACAGCGGTTCAAAGTCCTAATTATTGGGAAGAGATATCAGACGAAGATAAGAAGTCTTGGTCTAATTATATGACACATAGATTTTTATCTATGAAAATGGAATGGGTTGAGTTAGTAAATGAATTACAAAAATATAATTTACAACCAAAAGAATTATACAAATTATACACCAATGTATTACCGAAGAGTAAACAATGGTTAAAATATATTAAGAGGAGAAATCAAATGGAACATCCAAATTGGTTAATCAATGTAGTAGCAAATCACGAACAAGTTAGTAAAAAAGAAGCATATGATATGATTGAAATGTACTATCTTAGCGAAGGTGGTATGTTAGAGTTAGGAGAACTTTGTCAGAAATGGGGAGTTGAACCTAAGAAGATAGAAGAGGCTGGTTTAAATGTAATTGGTAGTATAGGTGGATATACGGCTGGAAACGGGTAAAATAGATGAAAGTTATAAAAGATTCTAAGAATATGTCTAAAGTGGCTAAGGCTGAATCTGTTATAGAACAAATGGAACGAGAATGGCCTGAAATGACCAATGAGTTTAAGAAGATACAAAAAGAACAATATGAATTGTTTTTACATAAACAACACGATTATGGTCCAGGTAATATTTCAGTCGGTACACAACTACAAACACCAGAAGAAGTAAAGTTATCACTTACAGGTTTATGGTTCAGAATGAATGATAAGATTCAGAGATTAAAGAATTTGTTAATGAGTGGACGTGATAACGCAGTAGAAGGTGAAACTGTAGAAGATGCTTATCTTGATGTATCTAACTATGGTATAATGGCAACTGTAGTTAGTCGTGGAAAATGGGGAAAATGAAAAGAGTAAGTTATAGTCAATATAATCAATGGGTTACTTGTCCATACAAATGGAAATTAAATTACATTGACGGTTTAGGTGAATATACTGATAGTATTCATACTTTATTTGGTACAAGTATGCACGAAGTGTTACAGACATATCTTACTGTAATGTACAATGATACTATTAAAATGGCTGACGCTCTTCCGTTAGATGAAATGTTGTTACATAGAATGAAAAAAAATTACAATGAAATAATGGAAAAGAACGGTGGTGAAGTTTTTTGTGAACGAGAAGATATGGAAGAGTTTTATTCACACGGTCTAGCTATTCTTGACTGGTTCAAGAAAAAACGTAATATGTATTTCAGTAAGAAAGGTTATGAGTTAGTTGGCATTGAAGTTCCGATAGATTATACAATGAATGCTGGTTTACAGTTTGTTGGATATATTGATGTACTTTTATATGATGTTAGAAGAGATAGATATAAAATCATAGATATTAAGACTTCTACGATGGGTTGGAATAAGTGGATGAAAGCAGATAAGAATAAAACAGACCAGTTATTATTATACAAATACTTTTATGGTGCACAACACGATATTCCAGTAGATAAAATTGATGTAGAATATTTTATTGTAAAACGTAAACTATATGAGAAAGTAGATTTTCCTCAAAGAAGAGTCCAAACATTTCAACCAGCAAGTGGTACACCAAGTATAAATAAACTTATGAATAACTTAAATCAATTTATAGATGAATCTTTTATTGACGGAGAATATAACTTAGAACATAATTATATTAAACAACCATCTAAGAAAAATTGTAGGTTTTGTGAATTTAATCAAACAGAACATTGTGATGTAGGAGTCAAATAATGTTATCTAAAGTAAGCTTAAGACTAAAATTATCAGATTTTATTGATACTGATATAGAAGAAGAAGTTATAAGTAAAATTAATAAAACAAACTATGATTTAAACATTGTTATATTGTTATATTTGTGGTATGATGAGGGTGAAATAGACAGTAAAACTTTAAAAAAGTTTTTAATGCGATGGGAAGACGTGTTACAATTTAAAACAGTAATAAAACAGGGTAGTAAAATGAGACCAAATGAATTTGTATTTTGGGATATTAAACCTGAAAATGTAGAATCAAATGATTGGTCTAGGTTTACTTGCAGTTATTATGACAAAAAAAATATATTAAAGGGTCTTGATAAATTTTATGAATATACAAAATTTATTACAACAGAAACAAAACCAGTTAAGAAGCAGAAAAGAAACGATTACGAGGATTAAAATCGGTATCGTTGGTAGTAGAGCTTATACTAACAAAAAAAGAATAAAAGATTTATTATTTGAAATAAGAGATAAATATGGTGATGGAGTAGAAATAGTAAGTGGAGGTCAACGAGATGGAGCAGATGGACACGCTAAGAAGTTTGCATTAGAATTAGATATGAACTACGTAGAATTTCCACCGGCTCATTATAGTTGGAACATGCATTGTAAATTACCAGCTACAAAATACAGTAAACCGTACTATGTAACAAATTACTTTAAAAGAAACAAACAAATAGCTGAATATAGTGATATAATAGTAGCCTTTATACCAGATGGAGTTGAATCAAAGGGTACTATGAATACAGTTAATTATGCAACTGAAAGAAATAAATTAGTAAAAATATTAGATTAATATATATTTATATATGTATATATTAACGAGGTTTTATATGGAATATAAATTAACATCTGTAAAGGTTTTAAGAGACCTATACAAGAAATTTAAAAGTTGTAATTTAGATGATGAATTTACATTACAAAAATTAGTAAACCGTTCAATGGATTTATACATATTGGACGCTAAATTTAAAACTCAAATTAAAGAATGGAAAAACTTGAAACCAAGTGGGAGTAGATTATGAATTTAAGGAATGACTTATTAAAAGCTAGTAAAAAACATTTTGAGGCTCATATTGAAAAACATAGAATTAACATTGAAAATATGTTAAACAATACAGTAGGTGTCGGAGACCACCCTGATGTGATGGACAGTATAGAAAAAGAACTTGAAGTTATGTCAGTTTATGCTGACAAGTTAGAAATGTTAGATTATTTTGATATATCTTTAAATGATAAAAAATTATTAAACGGTTAGAGGTTATAATGGATAAGAAAAAGATTTTGCTACTATCAGATGATTTAAGAATGTCGTCTGGTATTGGTACAATGTCAAAGGAGTTTGTTTTAGGAACGTGTCATCATTATGATTGGGTACAAGTTGGTGGTGCTATAAAACATCCTGAACAAGGTAAAGTTGTAAATATGGATGAATCAATACAGAAAGAGACTGGTGTAAAAGATGCTAAATTAACAATATATCCAGTTGATGGTTATGGTAATAATGAGCTACTTAGACAGATTGTGTCAATCGAAAAACCAGACGCAATTCTACACTACACGGACCCAAGATTTTGGCGTTGGTTATATGAAATGGAACACGAGATTAGACAGGAGATGCCTATTTTTTATTATAATATTTGGGATGATTGGCCTGCACCTCATTATAATGAATGGTTTTATGAATCTTGTGATTTAATTATGAATATATCTAAACAGACTGTCGCTATTGTGAAAGATGTTTGGAAAAAACATCCACCTGAAGATTGGCAAGTAACTTATCTACCACACGGTGTAAATTCTGATTTCTATCCGATAACTGTATTTGATGATGAGTATGAAAAAGTACAAAATATGAGAAAACAATTAACAGATGATGATGTTGAATTTATATTTTTTTACAACAATAGAAATATTAGAAGAAAGATGCCAGGTGATATTATACTCGCATTCAAAACATTTTGTGATACACTATCTGAAGAAGAGGCAAACAAATGTGCATTGTTAATGCACACTCAACCAAAAGATGAAAATGGTACAGATTTACCTGAAGTTGCAGCTGCATTATGTCCAGAACTTAAAGTATATTTTAGTGATAGGAAAGTTGAACCGAATCAATTAAATTGGTTATATAATATGGCAGATGTTACTATTAACATCGCATCAAACGAGGGATTCGGATTAGGTACTTGTGAATCTCTAATGGCAGGAACACCAATCATTGTTAATGTTACAGGCGGATTACAAGACCAGTGTGGATTTAAATTGAAAAAATATGCACCAGACCGTACAGGATTTACTGAAGCATTGTTAACTGCAGATGATTATTGTGAAATAAAATCGTTGCATGATGATAGGAAGTGGAAAGATAATGAAGATTTAACTTGGGGTGAATGGGTAAAACCTGTTTGGCCTTCAAATCGTGCTCTTGTGGGGTCTATACCAACACCATATATTTTCGATGATAGATGTAGATTTGATGACGTAGCTGTTGCAATGAAAGAATGGTATGAAATGGATTCAGATGAACGTAAAGAATGTGGTATGAAGGGTAATCAATACGTTAATGATGAAAGAGTGATGATGACAGGTAAAATGATGTCTCAGAATTTTATAGACCAGATGGATAAGGGTTTCGAAATGTGGAAACCAAGAAAACGTTACAGTATTTTTAAAGCTTAGGAGTTATAATGAGTAAACCAGTATGTTTAGTTACTGCACCTGTTGCCACAAGAAGTGGATATGGTGCTCACAGTAGAGATATATGTAGAGCATTAATTAAATTAGATAAATATGATGTAAAAATTTGGAATGTTCGTTGGGGAAATACATCAATGAATGCATTAGTTGGAGATGACCCAAATGACAAAATGCTTATTGATAGGTTGTTAGATGAACCAAAACTACCAACACAACCAGAGATACATATTCATATAGTAATACCAAATGAATTTCAAACATTCGGTAAGTATAACATTGGTATTACTGCTGGATTAGAAAAAACAGCATGTCCACACGAATGGATTGACGGTATGAATAGAATGAATATGAATATTGTACCATCAACTTTTGTTAGAGATGTAATGAAAAATGTATATTTTGATGTAGCTGATGAGAAAACTAAAGAAGTGAAAGGTAGTTTAAAAGTTGAAAATCCAATTGAAGTTTTGTTTGAAGGCGCAGATACGAACATTTATAAAAAAACTAATAAATTTTCAAAAACGTTAACCGATGAAATGAAAAATGTTGAAGAAAATTTTAATTTTTTGTATGTAGGTCATTGGTTACAAGGTAATTTAGGTAAAGATAGAAAAGATACTGGTATGATGTTAAAAGTTTTTCTTGAAACATTTAAAGATAAGAAGAAAAAACCAGGTTTAATAATGAAAGCAAGTGGAGCAACATTTTCAGTTTTAGATAGAGAAGATATACTTGATAGAATAAAAGTTGTTAAAGAATCAATAGGTGGTGATTTACCAAATGTATATTTAATGCACGGAGACTTTACTGATGATGAAATGAATGAGTTATATAATCATCCTAAAGTAAAAGCTCACATTAATTTGACACACGGAGAGGGTTTTGGTAGACCTTTACTTGAAGCTTCAATATCACAAAAACCAGTTATAGCTTCTAATTGGAGTGGACATTTAGATTTTTTAAGTAAAGAGAACGCTGTTTTAGTAGGTGGTGGTTTACAGGATGTACCGAAAGAATCGTTTCCAGATAATATGTATGTAGAAGGTTCTAAATGGTTTACTGTAAATTATCAAGAAGCTTCTGCAAAAATGAAAGATGTATATACTAGGTATAAAAAATATACTCTTAATGCAAAGAAACTTGGTATAGTAAATAAGTCTAAGTTTTCACTAAATGCTATGACACGAGACTTAGGTAAGATATTAGACAAATATGTACCTGAATTTCCAAAAGAAGTTAAACTTGAATTACCTAAACTAAAGAAAGTAGATTCAACTGAACAACCAAAAATAAAGTTACCGAAGTTAAAGAAAGTCTAAGTTATGTATAAAAAATTGTTAAAACTTTTAGATAGAAATCATAATAAAAAGTTAGATTGGCATGAAGTACTACTTCCAACACCAGATATAAATAAAAATAAAAGAATTGATTGGTGGGAAGCAGTAATAGGTATTATGTTTATGATAACATTTTACGGACTTTTAATAAGTGGTGCTCTTCTCTTCAATTATTTAACAAATAAATACGGATTTTAAAAATGGAAAAAGTAATAGATTGTCCTGTATGTTATGATACAGATAGATGTTTTGAAGATATACAAGAAGAGTATAGTTCTTATTTATGTTTTAATTGTGGTTATATGAGTGATTCTCGTTATGAAGTAGGAAGTTTAAAACTTACTGATAACCTTAAAAATTCACCTAAATTAATACAGGATAGAAAATACATAGATAAACAACGTAATATTGTTTGGTTTTTGGCTGTAATAAATATGGGTGAATTAGGTATGGTTTTTCCTGAAGGTAATGAAAAAGGATATGAATGGAAATATGCAAAAGTTGTTGAAATACCCGAAGCTGAACGTGAGAAGTTTAATAATTATGATAGAAGACTTGACGTAGAAAACGCAAAAACATTTGGAATGCATGATTTTTTAGATGCATGTAAAGAAATGGGAATAACAAAGGATATAGCATAAGATGCCTAAACAAGTATACACTTGGGGAAAAGTAACAGCTGGAGATATTATATCTTTTAGATATAAAGGAAAAAAACCAACCGGTACCCTAACTACTTTACTTGTATTAAATCCGAGAATGCCATATAAAAGAAAAGATGATACTAAAACTTTTCATTTGATTGGATTGAAATTAGAAGACAGAGGTACTATTCCAACGATTAAGAGTAAACCACTACTTGTTCAGCTATTAGAAAGAGTCGGTGAAATACAAGTAGTTGATGATGAACAAGGTATTTTTAGGGTAGAGATAACAGGAGTAGGTCCACGTGGAGTTACCCAAGCTACGTATAATAAAATAAAAAAATATATAGGAAAACACGCAGTATACAGGACATATGATTATATGAAAGCTAAAAAGTCAGCTGTTTTCTTAGAACCAATAACTTTACCAAAACCATTAGTAGAGGTTTTAATTGAAAATTAGTTATGGTATCACAGTTCACAATGAGGCTGATGAATTAAATAAGTTATTAGAAATTCTCATTCATAAAACAGACAAAGAAGATGAGATAGTTATATGCGATGATTATTCAGATGAGAAAACTCAAGAAGTTATAACAAGTTGGTGTCAACAATATGGACACGAAGATATGAAAGTCATAAAAGTTTATCAGAGAAAACTTGAAGGTGATTTTGCAGCACAAAAGAATTCAGTAATAGAACATTGTAGTGGAGATTATATATTTCATTTAGATGCTGATGAATACCCACACGAAATTTTATTAGAACAAATAAAACAGATTTTAGAAATAAATGAAGTAGATTTAGTTTGGATACCACGAGTAAATACAGTTGAAGGACTTACTGATGAATGGGTAAATAAGTGGAGATGGAAAGTTACAGAAAATGGTTGGGTAAATTATCCTGATTATCAAGCCAGAGTATTTCGTAATGATGAAAATATAAAATGGGAAAGAAAAGTACACGAGTACATTGTAGGTTGTAAAACATATGCACATTTACCACCTCACGAAGAACTATCTTTGTATCACCCTAAGACAATCGATAAACAAATACAACAAAATGAATTTTACAGTACACTATGAAAAATGTATTAATATATAATATAGTTGATGATAAAAAGAGGTACGATAATGAACTTCTATTTAATTATTTCAGAGCACAAGTTGATAATAGTTTAAGATTTGGTTGGAAAAAAGAAGATATTATTATCGGTACTAATTTTGAATTTGAACATAACGGTGTAAAAAATATAGAACTTAAAAATGTATGTACAATAAATATATTTAATAATAAGTGGTATGGTATTTTAGAATTAATGGATGGTGGTTATTTAGAAGATGATTTTTGGTTTCACGACCAAGATTCTTGGCAAGTAAATGAAGTTAATTTTCCTGAGTATGAAGGTGAAATTGGTGGGTGTACATATGTGTATACACCAGAATGGAATACCTGTTCGATGTTTTTAAAACAATCATCAAAGTATGTTGTTAAGTACGTAGTTGATTTTATGGAACTTAATAAAGAAGCTAATTTTTATAGTGATGAAAATTATATATCAATTTTAAGACAAAATAGTGATATAAAAAATTTATTAACGACACTTAATAATAAATATAATGTTGGATTAACACATATGGAACAACGATATGAGGCTGCTAATAAACCAGTATGTTCGTTAGGATTTCAACCACACGTTCAAAATTCGTGGGATGTTTTTATTGAAGGTAGAAATCAATTAAATATTAAGTTAGTAGATAATGAAATGATAGAATTATTTAAACAATATAATTTAGTACCGGAGTAGTAATGGAAAACGTTGTAATATTTGGACCTTGGTGTGGTGAGTTTAGTTATGAATTAAGTTGGTGGAATCCAGGTATAAGAAAACTTAGAAACGAAGATTTTAAAGATTACAGAGCAGTTCATATTGGATATAAAGGTAGACGAGCTATGTATAAAGATTTCATAGATGACTATGTATCATACCCAAAAGAAATTGAAGATACATTAGGTTACCCAGCAGCTGGTGGTCAACATATAATCGATGTTGGTGAAGTTATACCTGAAAATCTAAAAGAATTTATGTATAAAGTAGCGGGTGAGTATCAAGATAAAGGACACGAAGTTACATTATATCAAACTGACCCACACGCATATAATGACGGTAAACATATTTATGATGAGGAACCGTTCGGTGATTATGTCAATTATGAAGTTAATTCAGAAATGTACGATGAAATTAAAAAAGAAGTAGAAGAATACTTTTCAGATGGTAGAGATACAATAGCGTTGATGGCTAGAATTAGAGATAGAAATCGAGGTGAAAATACAGGTGGTTGTTATTTAAACTGGAATCCTGATAGTTGGGAAATATTTTTAGATAGAGTAATAAATGAATTAGATACGAATATAGTTGTTATAAACCTTTCAACAAGTGGAGCAGCGGGTGGTGCTATGAGTTTTGAAGATACTAAGTTATATGAAGATAATAAAGAACGTATAATGACTATTAATTTTGATGATGATGAAGATTCATTAGATAGACAATTAGCTTTATTGAAAGCAACGAAGTGTAGTATTTACGGAGCAAGTGGTTCAGCAGTATTACCATTCTTTGTAAAGACACCAACGTTTACACAACAAACAGTAGAAGAAGGGTTTAGATTAAGATATAAGTGGGAAAGAGATTTGACAGATAATTTAAAAAATGTAAAAGTATTTGATAAGTATCGTAGTGGAGAAGATGTATATAATTCTTCACCAGATGAATTGTTTGATGAGTTTAAAGAGTTTTATAGGAGTTTAGTATGATAGGTCTTAAATCAAGTGTAGCACAAAAAGGTAGATATGTTACTCAGATAGTACATTTTGTAGGTGGACATTGTAAAACAATACACGGAATAGATACAGAAACTATTGAACAAGGTCAGTTCACAAAGTTTCATACTAAAGATAATGTTATGGTATTGATTCACGACCCTAATGTTTTAATGATTGAAGTTTTTGAGGAAGATGATAATGGAAATTAGAGAAAATATGTTACCGGTTTTAGGTCCTAAAGGTGGAGAAGAAGAAGTTCAAGCACTTAGAGAAGTAATCGAAAGTGGTTGGTGGGGAAAAGGTCCTAAAGTTGCAGAGTTTGAAGAAAAGTTTGCTGAGATGGTTGGACATAAATATGCAGTAGCTGTTACAAGTAACTCACACGGTCAAGATTTAGTAATGAAGGCTATGGGGTTTAACGGTATTGATGTAATTAATCCAGCTATATCTTTTATAGCTACAGCAATGGTACCTCTTTGGAATAATTGTACATCTAACATAGTTGATGTAAGAAAAGATACTTTATGTATTGACCCTGATGATGTTGAACGATATAAGAAACCGAATAGTGAAGTATTAATTTCAGTTGATGAGGCCGGTGTTAGTGCTGATTACAAGATGTTAAGAAAAGTATTTGGTGGATTTATATTACAAGATACAGCTCATAGTTGTTGGACACCAGGTGCAGGGCTTGACGGTGATGTGGCTGTTTGGTCATTTCAAGCAGTTAAGACAATGCCAGCAGGTGATGGTGGTATGATTACTACAAATGATAAACAGTTAGCTGATAAATGTAGAGAGATGACTTGGTTTGGTGTATCTTCTACTTGGAGTAGAGCTCAAGGTAGAAGTGGTAAACCTGGATATGCTTGGGATTATGAAGTTGATTTACTTGGATACAAATATTATATGATTGATATAATAGCTGCAATATGTTTAGAACAAATGAAAAAGTTACCAGAACATTTAGAATTTAGACGACACGTACAATCAAGATATAATTCAGAATTAAATTCAATCATTGAAAGACCACCTCATTCAGAAACAGTTCAATATTATGTAAGTAGAGTACCGAGTGAACATAGAGATTCTATGATTGAATATCTTACTGATAAAAAAATCCACACCTCAGTACATTTTAAACCTTTGTATTTATATGATGTTTTAAAACAAGATAGAGAATATCCAGTAGCAGATACAGAGTGGAAAAAGTTTTTGACACTACCTTGTCATAATAGAATGACAGAAGAAGATATTGATTATGTAATTTATTGGGTGAACAAATACTTTGAAGACAATATATAATATAGAAAATACTATCAATCTCGATACTAATCCTTGCTTCAATAGTGAAGATACATATCCAGATTTTCAAGAGGATTTGATTAAATTCAAAACTCATTTGAAACAACTGGTGCATGATGGTTCTTCAAAAACATTTTATAAGTTTGGTGACGGAGATTATTATTTTTTAACAAAACAAGCAGTAGGTAGTGCTACACCTGGTAATAGAGCATTAAGTTTATCTTATGAAGATATAAATCATCAAGAATTTATAGAAGGTGCTAAACTTAATGATTATTATACGTGTGAAATATATCCAGAAAATAGAAAAATGTTTGATGATGTTATTAGTAAATCTATTGATTATCCAGCTGAATATGGATATGGTCTTGTTTCAAATAAATGGTTCTTTAAAGAATTTTCAGGTAAGATTGGTTTAATCGGTGCAAGTGAAAAATTATATCTTATTGAAGAACTTATGAAGTATGACGAGTATAAAGAATATCTCGGTTTAGATTATTTTGTTGATTATATTCATTATCCACAAAAATATGCTTGTGATGATATAGATTTAGTTGAAGAATTTGTAGGTAATCAGTTGAAAGAAGCTCAGTCAGATATATTTCTTTTAGGCATAGGTCATTCTAAAAGTGGTATATTACATAAGTTAAAGAAATATAAGGATGCTGTATTTGTAGATGTAGGGGCTGGTATAGATAATATAGCAGGTTGTATAAATATACGTAGACCTTATGCTGGTGATTGGACAAACTATAGAATCAAAGACTATGATTATTCACAAATAGATTATCTACGATATGGTGGTGAAGGTAAAGAAATAATATTATGAAAATTTATATATCAACTTCGAACAAATATATTCATTTAATGGAAACTTTTCAGTATTTATTTAACAAATTTTGGAGTGATACACAAAGAGTAACAATACTAGGATATGAAGAACCAAAATTTAAATTGTATAAAAATTTTGATTTTATATCCTTAGGTGAACAAACAGGAATACAAGATTGGTGTTCTGATTTAAGAAATTTTTTAGATACAATAGATGATGAATATTTTATTCACGCAGTGGATGACCAATTTATTATAAGACCCGTGAACCAAGAAATGGTAATGTATCTATATAATTTGATGGGAGATGATGTAGGTAGGATTGCTCTTGAAACTGCAGCAAGAACTAAACCACATAAAGTATTACATACTGAAGGAGAGACACAAGTTATTGAATTAGACCAGGAAGCTAATTATAGGTTATCAGTTGTACATTCGATTTGGAATAGAAAATATATGATGAACTATTTAGAAGATAATATGAATCCTTGGGAATTTGAATTACAGGCAAGTGAAAAAGCTAAAAATGATGGATATAAAATATTAGGAACTGAAAAAAATCACCCTATTTATTGTAGTCATACAGTAAGAAGAGGTGATTTTGAAAATTTAGATTTTACAATATATGACGGTTATGATATAACAATCGATGATGAAACTTTAAATGAATTAAAAGTATTGGAATTAATTAAATGTTAAAAAATTGGGTATATTATATGCGAGAGGGTATAAAATCTATGTTTAAAAGTAAAAAACAAAAAAAACTTGAAGCAAAGATGAAAAAAAAAGGTAAAAAGTGAAATTTACATTCGGTATAATAACCTCAACACAAGTACCTGTTGAAGTTATACAATCAATTAATAGTTTAAATATTCCAGAGTATGAAATAATAGTGATAGGTGGTGGATTGAAACCTTGGTATGATAATGTAATTCATAAACCATTTGACGAGAATTCAGGTCCTTATACATTAAAGAAAAATTTAATAACTAAATATGCAAAATATGAAAATATAGTTTACACTCACGATTATTTAATATTTGATAATAATTGGTATGAAGGATTTAAAAAGTTCGGTGATGATTGGGATATATGTATGAATGTTATACAAAATCAAGACGGAACACGATTTAGAGATTGGTGTGTGTGGGATGACCCCACTTTATGTTATAATGTTGAAGGTTATAGTCATAGAGTTATTTTAGCACCATATGATTATAAAAAAATACATTATATGTATATTTCTGGTTCTTATTGGGTAGCTAAAAAGAGTGTTATGGAAGAAAATATGTTAAATGAAAATTTAGGTTGGGGTGAGGGAGAAGATGTTGAATGGTCAAAGAGAGTTCTTTCAAAGTATTCTTATAAAATGAATACACATTCAATAACAAAATCTTTAAAATATAAAAAATTATCTGCAGAAATAATACCAGAGGTATTAATATGATAAAACTTATTATATTTGATTTAGATGGTGTATTAGTAGATGCACGAGAATTACATTACAACGCATTGAATAAAGCACTTGAATCTATTGGTAAAAAATATATTATTGAACGAGAAGAACATTTATCTACTTATGATGGGTTATCCACTACTAAAAAATTAAATCTATTATCAGAGAATAAAAAATTACCTAAAGAACTTCACGATAGTGTTTGGAGAGTAAAACAAGAAAAGACTCGACAGATAATAGATGGATTTAGTATTGATAGTAGGATACAAGGTATATTAAGAAGTTTAAAAACAGAGGGGTATATGATTGCTTGTGCAACAAACTCTATAAGAGAAACTGCAAAATTACAATTAATTAGAAAAGGATTCTTTGAGTATATAGATTTTATGTATTCAAATCAAGATGTAAAAAACCCAAAACCTAACTCAGAAATATATATGAGATGTATGATACAGGCAGGAGTGAATCCAAATGAGACATTAATCGTAGAAGATTCACATATTGGTAGGAAAGGTGCAATTGCAAGTGGTGGTATTTTGTGTGGAGTAAAAAATACAACTGAAGTTACGTATGATAAAATTAAAAAATATATAAATGAGTCTAATAATGAAATAAAACCAAAATGGCAAGGAGGTAAGATGAATGTTTTAATTCCAATGGCAGGAGCCGGTTCAAGATTTGAACAAATGGGTTACACATTTCCAAAACCATTAATCGAAGTTAATGGTAAACCAATGATACAGGTTGTAGTTGAAAATTTAAACATAGACGCTAAACATATATTTATAGTTCAGAAGAGTCATTATGAAAAATACAATTTGAAGTACTTACTGAATTTAATTACTAACAATAATTGTGAAATAGTACAAGTAGATGGTATAACAGAAGGTGCTGCTTGTACCACTTTATTAGCTAAGAAATTTATAGATAATGATGAACCAATGGTTATGGCAAACTCAGACCAATTTTTAGAATGGGATTCAAATGAGTTTATGTATTCTATGGTTGCTGATGATGTAGATGGTGGTATAGTTTCTTTTGAAGCTACCCATCCAAAATGGTCATTTGCTAAATTAGGTGATGATGGATTCGTATCTGAAGTCGCAGAGAAAAAACCAATATCTAATATAGCAACAGCTGGGATATATTATTGGACACACGGTTCTAATTATGTTAAGTATGCTGAACAAATGATTGAAAAAGATATACGAACTAATAATGAATTTTATGTTTGTCCAGTTTATAATGAAGCAATTCAAGATGGTAAAAAAGTAAAGGTATTTCAGATTGAAAAAATGTGGGGGTTGGGTACACCAGAAGATTTAGAAGTTTTTTTAAAGAGATAAAATGAAAATAAAATACAATCTATATAAAAATAAAAGATGTTTTATTGTTGGTACAAGTAAAAGTTTAGATAATATTGATGTATCATTACTAAAAGACGAAATAACTATTGGTATTAATTTAATACCATTAAAAGAAGATTTTGTACCAAATTATCTTTGTATTGCAGATACTACAGTAATGGAAAATAATTATGATATTATTTTTAATGAAAAGATGAAAGATGTTCAATATGTTATATGCAACGGTTGTCTCATACAAGGAAAAGGAAATTGTTATGATAAGTTAGGTTCAACTTGTAGAGGTATTAAGTTAGAAGAGAAATATAATGTTTATGAAGTAAAACATTGGGAAAAAAGTAAAATATTTAGTGACCATATAGATTCAAACAGAAAAAAGTTACTTAAAACAGATGAATATTATATTGATAAAGATTTTAAAACTATAACTTCTTACGGTGGTAGTACTGTCGATAATTTAGCTATTCCATTAGCTGTATATCTTGGATTTAAAGAAATTTATTTATTAGGTTGTGATGGAGGTTGGAATCATTTTTATGACAGTAGTTATAAATCTGGTGTAAGAGAGTGGATAAATTACAATCACGTAAAAAAAGAGCTTGACAAGTATAGTGTAAATTTAGTAAATTGTGATGAAACAAATGCTTTTACTGAACTTAAATATAAAAAATTGGAGGAAGTTTTAAATGAAATGGAATGAGATTTCAGACTTTAGATATATGGAAACTGCTAGAGGAATAGTAGGTGATATAAATAACAACATAACCGGTAGAGTGGCATTAAATGATATGTTGAGAGCTACTCACGTTTTGTATATTATAAAAAATTTACTTAGAGATAAATGTAAAACTGTATTAGAAATAGGTACATTATGGGGTGGAGCTTTACTAACTATGATGCAAAGTGAATATACGTCAAAATTTGTATCTGTAGATATGTTTGAAGGGTTTTATCCTGATTTATTAGGTGAAGGTAATAGTGACCAAGACCACGGAATAAATACCATAGAGTTAGTTACTGAAAACATAAATGAAAATAATCCATGGAATCACGAATTTGATTTAGTTAAAGGTTCATCACACGATAAAGTAGTTGTTGATTATATAAGAAAAAATTATCCAGTAGTTGACTTTATGTTTATAGACGGTGACCATACGAAGAAAGGTGTACTACAAGATTGGAATGATTATTCAGATTTAATATCTACAGGTGGTATAGTAGTATTCGATGATTATTGGGTAGGAGATTATGAAAGAGCAGCCTGGAAAAAAGAAGATGATGATGGTATTAAATGGATGGATGTAGTTGGAGCAGTAGATGAAATAACAGGTTCAAAAGAATTTTCTGAACAATGGAAAGTAGTTGGGTTGTTTGGAGATAAAAAAATAATTGAAAGAGTATAATGAAAAAAACTATTAAAATAAAAACAGATAAACTTTTTACAATACTTACACCTGAAGTTGCTGCGTATGCAAAAGAGTGGGGTAAAAGTGGGTTAGTAAATATATACACAACTCATACAACAACTTCACTAAGAGTACTTGAAAATGAAATACTACATCACGCAGACATAAGATTCTGGTTAGATAAATATTTACCAAAACATAAACCTGAAAACAGACGTTATTTACACGATTTAATATCTTTGAGAAATGATGTACCTCAAGATGAGAGAATAAATGCTTATTCACATATGAGAACATTATTTTTTAATACTTCAGAGACAGTACCTATAGAAGAAGGTTGGTTGATGTTAGGTAAGTGGCAAGACATACACTTCATAGAGTTAGACCCAGGTGATAAAGTGTATCCTCTACAGGAAAGAAAAATTATTTGTACTTTTATTGAAGAATGAAATTTTTTATAATAATAAAAGAAAAATCTGAACGATTACCTGATAAAAACTTTTTAAATTTAACTGGTATTCCGTTATATAAACATTTGTTAAATACATTATCAAGTGAAGATGTATATATAGATACTGATAGTGATATAATATTTAATGAATGTAAAACTTTAAGTAATGTAACTTGTTATAAAAGAGATACAAAGCACGTAGAACTGGAGAAAAATATTGAATTTGCAGTAAGTCCTGTACTACTTATGATAGAGAACTTTTTAAACAAATATGTACAAGATGAAAACGAAGTTATTATAACACCTCACGTTACATCACCCTATATAAGATTAGAAACAATGTTAGATGCAGCCAAGATGTTATCAGAATATAATACAGTATGTGCTTGTACAGAACATAAAGAATTTACATATTTTAAAGGAGAACCAGTGAACTTTAATCCTAATGTAGTTTCTAAAACACAAGATTTAGAACCTGTTGTAATGGGTAATGGTGCTTTCTTTATATTTACTAAAAAAGAGTTTATAAAAAATAAAAATAGAACAAGCAAGAATAACTATTTCTATCCCATAAAATTTCCTGAGAGTATAGAGATAGACACAGCTGAAGATTTTAGAATGGCGAAGATGTATGAATTCATATATGAACTTAGTTGATGTTACGTTAAGAGACGGTGGATTTACTTGTGATTTTGATTGGCCTATGGACTTTGCACAGGAGTATTACAATCTAATGTGTGAATTAGGTGTTAGTTATATAGAAATGGGTTATTGGAAACAAACAGCGAAAAGTAAAAATAGATTTTTTAATTTAGATATAGATACAGTTAAAGAGGTTACAGGTGAACAAGGTAAAAATAATGTATCAGTAATGATTGACTATTCTTATTGTAGTAAAGATTTAAACGACTATCCTACAGATAATCAAAATGAAATTAAAATGATTAGAATGACGTGTAGAAAAGATATGGTCAAAGAAGGATTTGATTTTGCATTCAAACTAAAAACCCATACCGGTTTAGATGTAGCATTCAATCTTTTTAATACAACTAACTATACAGATTATGAACTACATTCTGCACTTGATATTGTTCTTGCTTCTAATTTTGATATTATAGGGTTTGCAGATACACACGGACATTTAAATTTACATAAAGATATAAAAAGATACGAACACTTTTTTAAAAGAATAAAAGACTCTAGTAAGAAAACTTGTTTTCACCTACATAATCATACTGGTAAAGCTTATATGAATTATATTATGTGTCTTGAAAGTCCTTATGTAGATTTTTGTGATACATCAGTAATGTCTCTTGGAAAGGGAGCTGGAAATCTAAAATTAGAAAATGTACTTGATGATGATAAGGCATTGAAATTGAATGAGTTTATTCATAAGTATTACGAACCTTTATTCAAGAAAACAGTAAGTCCATATCTTATGGTAACAGGAAGATTCGGTATTACAGACCACTATGCAACACAAGCTAGAAAGTTAGATGTAGATATGTATGATTTTATTGAATTTTGTAGTACAGTAGAAGGTTTAGATAGAGATAACTTTGATAAAAATTTACTAATAGAATTAATGAAGAATAAATGGACACCTTATGAGGCGGCAATATGAAGAATGTTTTAATCACAGGTACAAGTTCTGGTTTGGGTAAGGCGTTAGCTCATAGGTACGGTATAACAGGTAGCTCAGTTTATGGTATAAGTAGAGACCAAAGTAAAGTAGATGGTTTTGTTCATCATATTGAATGTGATATTGAAAAAGTTTATGAAATATCATTTAAACTTTCATCATTATTAAAAACTGTCAAAGATATTGATATTGTGTTTTTAAACGCAGGTGTTCTCGGTGAGATAGAATATTTAAATAAAGTAGGTATAGATGAACTTGAAAGAGTTTTTACAATTAATACTTGGGCAAATAAAATGATTCTTGATTATCTTATAACAAATGATATAAAAGTTAAACAGGTAGTTGCAATATCATCAGGTGCATCGAAGCACACGTACACGGGCTGGGGAGCTTATTCTATTTCTAAGGCAGGACTTAATATGATGATGAAAGTTTATGCAGAAGAAAACCCTGAAACACATTTTCTATCACTTTCACCGGGACCAGTAAATACTTCTATGCAAGATTTTATAAATGAGAATATAGACGGAGATAAATTTGAATGGAAAAAGAAATTTACTGATATGAAAGAAAATAATACATTACCGCGTGCAGGGAGTGTTGCTAATGATATTTACGACACATTACCAAGACTACAGAAAGATTTTAAAAGTGGTAGTTTTGTAGATTTAAGAAAAATAAGGACCTAATAAAATGAACGGATTATTATCAGGACTAATATTGTTCTCAAGTTTTGCTATGAGAACACCAAATGACGAGTTAATCAAGAAAGATGATTATGAATTATCTGTAGGTTTTAAATCTAAAACAATCTATTATAAAAGAGATTGGGAAAGAGAATTAGATGTAAATTACATTGATGAAGAAGCTTGGTTTGTATTTGAACCAAATGGATTACCTCTATATATGAAACCACAATACGTAAATAAAACTTCTCGTGATTTAAAATATGCTAAGTTGGATACACGATATAAAAAAGATTGGTTTAGTATTGGTCATACGGCATTAATGTCAGAAGATAAAACTGAACAAGGAACTTCTCTTGGTATTTCTAATAAGAAAAAAATTAATGACCATTTCGATATGGTAACTAAAGTTGATGCTTATTATTTCAGAGATGAAGTGCATGGGTTAGATAGATTTGATAGTGAAATTAATGTTTCACTAAATTGGAAACTAACCGAAAAAATAATACTGAATAATATATTAGATTACAATGATGTTAAAGGTAAACAATATTACAAGTTTAAGGTTGGAATTGAATATAATTTATGATACTCATATCACATAGAGGTAATATTAATGGACCACAACCAATGTATGAAAATGGAGAGAAGTATTGTCAAGAAGCTATTGATGAGGGTTATCACGTAGAAATAGATGTTCATTGGTATGAAGGTATCTTTTGGACAGGACACGATAGACCACAATATAGAGTTAGAACTGATTTTTTAAAGAAGAAAGAAGTTTGGTGTCATGCAAAAGATATTCAAGCTTTATATCAGCTTCGAGAAATAGAAGCTCATTGTTTTTTTCATCAAAATGATAATGTAACTTTAACATCAGAGGGTTATCTTTGGACATACCCAACACATAAATTAACACCAAAATCAATATGTGTATTACCAGAATTACAAGTAGTAGATTTAACAAGTTGTGCTGGTATTTGTAGTGATTTTATAAAGAGGTTAAAAGATGAATAAATTATTAGTAACAGGTGGTACAGGATTAGTTGGTAGTACAATTACTGCTGATATTAAATTGTCAAGTAAAGATATTAATTTACTTAACTTTGCACAAACATTACATCAATGTTTTCAAATTCATAGACCAGATAATATAATACATTGTGCGGGTCGAGTAGGTGGTTTAGGTGGTAATATGAATTATAAAGGTGAGTTTTTTTATGATAATGTATTAATGAATATAAATGTATTAGAAGCGGCAAGAAGAATTGATGTAAAAAAATTAGTATCATTTCTTTCAACGTGTGTATTTCCAGATGATGTTGAATATCCTTTAACAGAAGAGAAAATACATTTAGGTAAACCACATAGTTCAAATTATCCATACGCATATGCTAAGAGAATGTTAGACATTCAAAGTAGAGCATATAGAGAACAGTATGGAGTGAATTATGTAAGTGTAATACCTACAAATATTTACGGTCCACGTGATAATTTTGATTTAAAAAACGGACACGTTATGCCGATGTTAATACATAAATGTTATTTGGCTAAATTAAACAAAACAGATTTAAATGTATGGGGAACGGGTAAAGCATTGAGAGAATTTATTTATTCAGAAGATGTAGGAAAATTAACTGAATGGGTATTAAATAATTATGAAGAAGTAGAACCTATTATCCTCAGTCCATCTGAAGAAATACCTATTAGTTATATGGTTGATTTAATTGTAGAGAATATGAATTTTAAAGGTAATGTTGTTTATGATACAGATAAACCAGAGGGTCAATTTAGAAAACCATCTGATAATTCAAAGTTAAAAAGTTATTTACCTGATTTTAAATTTACACCTATAGAAGTAGGTATGAAGAAAACAGTTGAATGGTTTATAGAGAACTACGAAAGAGCCAGAAAATGAAAAAGGCGTTAATTACTGGTATAAATGGACAAGACGGTTCATATTTAACTGAACTACTACTTGAAAAAGGTTATGAAGTACACGGTATTCTTAAAAGAAATTCAGTAGCAGAGAATCAAACTGCTAGATTAGATGACGTGTATTCTACTATAAAAGATAATTTATATTATGCTGATATGACAGATATGGCATCTTTAGTTAGAGTTCTACAAGAAGTTCAACCTGATGAGATATATAATTTGGCTGCACAATCCCACGTTAGAATATCATTCGACCAACCAATTTATACTTCACAAACAGTAGCAATTGGAACTATGAATTTATTAGAAGGTATTAGATTGATATGTCCAGGTGTAAGAATGTATCAAGCATCATCTTCTGAAATGTTCGGTAATTCGTTTGATGAAGATGGGTTTCAAAGAGAGACTACACCGATGAATCCAACGAGTCCATATGGTTGTGCTAAAGTTTTTGGTTATAATTTAGTTAGAAATTATAGAAATTCATATAATTTATTTTTAAGTAATGGAATATTATTTAATCACGAATCACCAAGAAGAGGTACAAACTTTGTTACTAATAAAGTTGTAAAAGAAGCAGTTAAAATAAAGAACGGATTATCAGATAAATTATTATTAGGTAATTTAGACGCAACACGTGATTGGGGTCATTCAAAAGATTATGTAAATTGTATGTGGTTGATTTTACAACACGATAAACCTGATGATTTCGTATGTTCAACAGGAATATCACATTCAGTTAAAGATTTATGTGATTACGTATTTACTAAATTAGATTTAGACTATAGAGATTATGTAGGTATTGATGAGAAGTATTTTAGACCAGAAGAACTTAATGATTTAAAAGGTGATTGTACTAAATCACAGAATATATTAAGTTGGAAACACGAATATACCTTCGAATCTATGTTAGATGAGATGATAGCGTATCAAAAAAAATTGTATATGAAATAATAACTTAATATTTATTGATATGGTTAAATATAATAAATTTCATAGTAATTATTTAGAAGATAAATGGATTGCTAATAATTTACAGTTACTTCATAAAGGTGTGTTTGTTGATGTTGGAGCATCAGATGCTATTAAAAGGTCTAATACATATCATTTTGAAATGAATGACTGGACGGGATTGTGTATTGAAGCAGATAAATTTTATTTTTCAGATGGTATAGATGACGAAGGTCCTAATAATCCATTACCCAAATTTAGAAAAGAATCAATAAACGCTGCTATAGGAGAAATAGAAGGAGAGGTTTTACTTATATCACGAGATAGGAAAGCGTTGTCACAAATATACTCGGTTGAATTTTTTGGTGAAAATTCAAGAGCTAGTTATAGTGTAAATTGTTATAAATTAGAAACTATACTACATAAATATAATATCAAATATATTGACATTTTGGATATATCTTGTAGAGGCCAAGATTGGAAAATTTGGAATTCATTTGATTATAAAAAATATTTACCAAAAGTTATAATAACTGAACATTCTGCACGAGGATTCGAACGAGATGAACGAGTACGTGATTTTTTAATTAGTACAGGAGACTATGATTTATGTCATATAACAGAACCATATTACATATTCAAACATAAAAGTATTGAATATAAATAATTTTAATATCACATAGAGGAAAAAAAAGTTTTATGATTCAAATATTTTCAAATTCACTTGGTGAAGATGAAGTAAAAGCAGTAAAAAAAGTATTCGAGTCTAAGTGGGTCGGTGCAGCAAACGAAACACTTAAATTTGAAAAACAATTTGGTAAGAGATTAAACTCAAAGTATTCTCTATCATTTAATTGCGCAACAGCTGCAACTTATGGTGCTATAAAGATACTTGATATCAAACCAGGTGATGATGTTCTTATCCCGACAGTAAACTTTATTGGTTGTGTAAATGCAATAATAGATGCCGGTGCTAATCCTATATTTTGTGATGTTGATATAAATACATTTAATATAACACCAGAAGAAATTGAAAGAAAAATAACAAAAAATACTACAGCGTTATTGTTATTACACTACGGTGGTAATCCTGTACAATTTGATGAAATAAAAGAAGTATCAGGTGATATAAAAATAATAGAAGATAGTTGTAATACTTTATTCTCTAAATATAAAGATAGATATTGTGGAGCTTTAGGTGATATAGGATTTTTTAGTTTTGACGCTATGAAAATATTAGTTACAGGAGATGGTGGAATGATGACCTTTCAGAATGATGAATATTATGAAATGGCTTTACAGTATCGTTATTTGGGTTTAGTTTCAAAGATAAAATCAGGTGTAGATTCTTTAAAAGAAGATAAAAAAACTTGGTGGGAAATTGAATTGGGTAGTACATCTGGTAGATTTGTATCAAATGATATTGTATCTGCAATCGGATTAGAACAGATGAAAAAAGTAGATAACTTTATTAGTAGAAGAAAGTATATATGGGATACTTACAAAGAAGAGTTACAAAATCTTGATTGGTTAATCTTACCACCAGAACCTGAAGAAAACTGTACATCATCTTATTTTATGTTCTGGATGCGAGTGAAAAACGGGTGGCGAGATGAATTTGCACAACATATGATTGATAACGGTGTGTATGTAACATTTAGATATTATCCATTACACTTAATTGAACAATATAAACAAACGAGTTTATCACTACCAGTTTCTGAAGAAATATCAGATACAACAATTAATATACCAATACATCAAAATTTAGATGACAATGATGTTGATACAATCATAGATGTTATCAAAAACTTTAGGAGACACAAATGAAAAAGTTAGCAGTAGTTGTTAGTGGTTGGCATTTTCCAATTACATTTTATAAACAGATAAAGAATCAAATTATACCAAAAGGTTGGGAAGTAGATTACTTTTGTGTATCTCATAGAGACCCAAGTATTGCAAGCGATGAAAAGAAATCTATAATATCAGAATTAAATGAAGGCACGTTAGAGAAACTTGATAAAATTCTATACGAAGACGTACCAACTGTTGAGTGGTTAGAGAGTACAGGATGGAAATATAGTTTAGAACCAAATAATTGTGGTGATTGGGCAGTAACAAATCAATGGTTCGAAAAATATGATTATAAAGATTATGAAATGTTATTACTAACACACGATGATAATTTTTTATTGAATAATCACTTGTTTGTAAATGTATTTGATAATAGTTTTAATACATTATTTAGAAATGATTACTCATTAAATGATTTACCTGAATTTAAAAACGCAACACATAATGATTTTTCATCAGTTGAACCTGATGACTGGTTAATATTATCAAATGGGATTGTGAATTGGACAGGTAAAGTTAGAGGTTCTTTTGATTTTTTCAAAACTGAGTTGATTGATAAAATGGGTGGTAGTTTTGATATGGCTAGAGTTGAGTTAGATAGAACTGGTTTAACTGATAATATGGATATGGGTTATTACGGAAACAGTACACCACAGGGTGGGTTAAGTATGAAAGATTGGGAAAAACCAATACAAAACTTTCACGGTTTTATGTATAAAAATAACTTGTTAGATAGAATTAGATATTTAGCACCTACTTATAGAGTAAGTTCATACTGCCTTGAAGGTGAACGAGGATTGTTATCAAATACATCAACACCTCAAGGTAAAATATATCGTCAAGTTGTAGATAGTTTTCAAGCTGAAGGACTATTAAATGTTTAGTTATAGTGAATTTAAAAATATAATAAATTTAATAAAAATAAATTTACCAATAATTGATTTTGCTGATGTAACTTCACGAACTAAATCATTTTGTGTAGTCAGACACGATATTGAATTTTCAGTAGATAGAGCATTAGAAATGGCAAGGATTGAAGCAGATGAGTTAGGTATATCATCTACATATACAGTTCAATTAAGAAATAATACATACAACGCATTATCAGAAAAAAATATTAAGACTGTTCGAGAAATTCAAAAGTTAGGTCATAGAATAGGTCTACATCAAAATCCACCAAATTTAAGTGCCGCTAAAATTACGGAGAATATACTTAAAGACATTGGAGTATTAGAACATTATTATGATTTCAAAATTGATAGATTTGCTTTTCATAGACCAAATTTAAATCCAGAATTATTAGCTTGGTATGTAAAAGTTGATGATTTAATTAATTGTAATGGTAAATTATTTTTTCATTATTTTAAAAAAGAAAAACCAGAGAAGTTAGATGTAACTTATTTATCAGATTCAAATCATTTATGGAAATTTGGACACCCACTTGAGATAAATTTTGATGTTGTAAAAAAACTTCACGTTTTAATGCATCCGTATTCGTGGTCACATTTAGGATATAGAAATTATGGTAATTTTGTATCATTGATAAGAGAAAGAAATGAAGAATTATTATATTCAATGGATAGTGAAACAAGTACATTCCCACAGGAGTTATTGAAGTGAAACAAAATGTTGTATGGTGGCCTGCTGTAGTAAATGAAATTCATATGAATAAATACGGTGGGTATGATTATTTTCAATACTCAAGAAAAACGTGGGAGTATTGGTGTGAAAGAAATGATTGTTTATTTGTACCGTTTACAGAACCAGTCGAAGAAGATTTATTTAGGTATAGAATAAACTGGCAGAAAGCTATTTTTCTATTTGATGAACTTGAAAGAAGAGACATTGAATATGACCAAATTGCTTTAGTTGATAGTTCATTTATGATTAGATATGATACACCTAACTTCTTTGAGCTGACTGATAGAAAATTTACAGCTTGGCGTGATATGGACAATATGAGATGGATTTATGAAAGTATTCAAGGTTATAAAGATATATTTAATGGGTTTGAATTAGATATGAGCAAGTACGTTAATTCAGGATTTATGGTATTTAATGAAGAACACAAAGAGTTATTTCAAGGATTCAAACAATTCTATTTAGATAACACAGATAAGCTTATTAAGTTACAAGATGAAACAGTAAAAAAAGGTACAGAACAAACACCAATGAATTATTGGTTACAAACTAACGATGTTGATATAAATATAGACTTACCGTTACCATTTAAACTAACACATTTACAAAGAAAAGAATTATTTAATCATAATTGGCAACTTAATGAAGATAAAACACCTTTTTTTATTAAATACGGATATAATTGTAGTTTCAATGGAATACCAAAAGAACAAAGAACTGATTTGATGAAACAAACTTGGGATTTAACCAAACACAATTATAATATTGAAACAATTAAATATGATAAAATTTTAGATACAATGCCTCATAAAGATACTGCAAAGTATACAACGAGTAGAAAGTTTAAAGAAGATATATTTAAAACATTTTCTGATGAAAAATATAAAGATTTGACAATGTTAGAATTAGGTAGTTGTCAGGGAAATTCAACTTTAGTTTATAGTAATGTATTTAAAAAAGTATATGGTGTTGAAAAAGATAAATGGAATATTGAACAAGCGGAGTTAAAGTGTAAAGGCGTAAGTAATGTTGAATTTATTAATGCAGATGTATATTCACCTAACTGGGACTTTCCACAAGTAGATGTTGTGATGATTGATGCCGGTCATACTTATGAACACGTAAAACACGATATAGAAAAAGTAGTAAATTATTTTAATAATCCAATTATCATTATGGATGATTACGGTAATCCAAATGTAGAAATAAAAAGAGCAATAGATGAAGCAATCAGTTCAGGTCTTGTAACGAAAGGCCCTCATATTGGTGAAGTAAGTGGATTCAAAACCGCAGCTGGTTGGGTTATGAACGACAGAGAAGGGATTATTTTGAATTATGAGTAAGAATTTGGTTTTTATGATGGATATTGATTTAGGTGGTGACGGTAGATACTCAAGTAGTAGAAGAGCTGCGTATAAATATTCAATAGATAGTTGGAAGAAATGGTGTGATAAAAATGATTGTCGATTATTTGTTCTTAATGATTTAGTTTTAGAGAAAGAAAAAATGGCTATTTGTTGGCAACGTTATTATTTATTTGATATTTTAGATGCAAATGAAATTGAGTATGACCAAGTTCTAATGATTGATGCAGATACAATAGTACATCCCGATTGTCCTAACTTTTTTGATATGAGTGAAGGTAAATTATGTGGGGCACAATTTGATGGTAGTTGGGATTGGGTTTTACGTAGTATAGAAAACTATTCAAAATATGCTTTCGATAATTATATGATGCCTTGGTGGAAATATTTTGATTGTGGTTTCGTTCTTGTAAATAAGAATCATAAACAGTTTTACAATGATATTATAAACTATTACTTTACTAATCAAAATACTTTAATTCAGTTACAAGATACATTCCACGTTGGTACAGACCAGACACCAGTTAATATGTTAGTTCATCAAAGAGAAATAAATTTAAAATTATTACCGTATGAATTTAATATGAGTGATATGGCTAGAAAAGAAATATTAGGTGATGATTTGTTATTTACAAAAGTTGGTTGGATTTATCAGTATAATGCAATACCAAATAATAAAGACAATCAGTTAACAAATCATTTTATGAAAAAGACATATGAACATTTCTATGGAGAGTTAAATGAATAATAAAATAGCAATAGGTTGTTTAGTACAATGGTATGAAATAGAATTAGTAGAAGAATATCTACAAAGTGTTAAGAACGCAGTTGATATGATTGATAATAAGAAAGATGTAATCATAGATTTATATTTCAATACTAATGAAACACTTGAGAAATTAGATGAAGATAAAATCTCTATGAGTTCTATTTGTGATAAGTTTGATAAAATATTGTTTGATATTTTTGGTTATGAAGATAATGATGAAGTAGGTATACTTGGTTGTAATTATGACCTAAGATTATCAAACAGAGGTCCAAGTAATAAATTATATACTATAGCTGATTATAGAAGAGATTTTAATAATAACTTTTGTGATGAAGCTGAAGTGTTAATGTGGGGTGAAACAGATTCACTTATACCTCGACAGACATTTCAGATATTAGATAGACTGCATACAGGTGTAAAAGATAAAACACCAAAATATGTTGGATTCTTCGCCACTTGTAAAATGTGGGATGATTCTTGGAAAATATTAGAACACCCCGAATTTACTGATAAACCATTTATCGATATGGATAGAGTAGATACAGAGAATTGGTGGAGTCTCAGATACAATATGACTATTGATGAAATGAATTCATTTAATGATAAAGTTGAAGAGTTAGATATACAAAATACAACTCAATTAAAGTTTAATGGTTGTGGGTTAGTGATATCTTCAGAAGTAATAAGAGCAGGTATTAATATACCAAAGAGTGTATTTTTTGTACACGAAGACACAGCGTTTATGAATAATTTATTAGTTATGTTTCAAGGTCAATTACCACAATATATTATCAAGAATGTACTGTTAGTTCATAATCGAAAACACGTAAAGAAAAGAAGATATGTAAAAGGTGAAGATGAAGTTACACCCGGTGATATTGGTGGTGCAAGATTAGCTCATAATTGGTATGATAAAGCTAATAAATTATCAGAGTTTAATGCACACAACTTCTTTAAACAATACAAAATGTACACTTGGGAGGATGTATATGAGGTACATTAAAAGTGAAAGTGAAAGTCAAAAAAGATGGAATAAACTATTTTTAAGATATTTTGATTTCAACCAATCAGGTAATGTTAATTGGTGGGAGTATTTGATACCACTAGTGGCTATATTATTAGTGGAAGTGTTAGCAGAAATAATAGCTCAATGGGTATTAAAATGAAAGTAGCATTCTTTTCGGAAACAGGTAATAACCAACGATATCCAAGAGATTTTCCAAATGCGCGTACGGAGTGTGCATGGGCAATAGCATTAGATGCTCCAATGTGTGCACTTGATGTTTTACCAAAAGAACATTTTGATTTGGGTATTGTTATTATACCGAAGAATAATCCAAATGTTAATTTAGATTTTATAAGAAAGTGTTGTGATAAAGTTGCAGTAATGCAAGAAGGTCCTCATTGGTATTTTCAAGACTATGCAGTTGAACAACAGTTTCATTATTTCAATACGTTGATGGATGTAGATTGGGTATACTGTCATAATATATCAGATATACAATATTATAAAGGTTTGGGTTGTAAAGATGTAAGAGTGATGAGAAGTTTAATGTTACCAGATGATATATTACCAAGAAGTGAGTGGGGTGACGGAACTATAATTGGTGGTAATTTTGTCAGTTGGTATGGTGGATTTGATTCTTATATTGTAGCGAGAGAGATAGGCAATCCAATATCATCACCATCTATGGGTAGAAAACAACCACAAGAAGATTCAATAGAAGATATAAATTATTTACCTTATTTGAGTTGGAGAGATTGGATAAATCAATTATCACAATATAATATTGGTGTACATCTAATGAGAACACACGCGGCTGGAACATTTGCTATGAACTGTGGATTTCACGGAATACCTTGTATTGGTTATTATGGATTAGATACTCAAGAGTTTATACATCCACTAACTTCAGTTAATATAGGTGATTTAGAGAAAGCAAAAGAGATTGCAGTTAGACTAAGAGATGATATTGATTTTTATGATAAATGTAGTAAGACTTCAATAAAATACTTTAAAAGCTTTTATACAGAAAAAGCCTGGAAAGAAAACTGGAATAATCAGTTCAAGTCAAATAATTATAATAGATAAGTTATGTCAAAAATACCAAATAACATTCATATAATTTATGGTCTATCACCTACTTTTGGGTGGGATGAATACGAACATTTCGTATCTGAAGTAGGTAAAACTATGACAAGACCTAAAGCAGACCCGTTCAATATTATAAGATACCTAACAATTAAATCAGCTTACGATTTAAACAAACCGGATAATATATTTTTTTATTACAAACATAAACCATATGGTGAGTGGTGGGATAGAGCATTAGATTATATAACACCGGTTGAGATTGAACCACCAACAGAAATATTTGGTAATCCAGTTAATCACTTTGCACATCAAGCTGATGTTATTAGGTTACAACTTTTAATTGAAGATGGTGGTATTTATTTAGATTCAGATGTATTATGTAATAAATCATTTGAACCCTTATTAAACATTGAGGGTGACCAAGGTGATTTTATTATGTCAAAAGAAGGTGATGGTTTGCATAAGTTATCAAATGCAGTTATGTTATCTAAAAAAGGAGCGGAGTTTCCAGAAACTTGGTTAGGAAGATATACAAACTTTAATGATGATGTATGGGTTGAACATTCTATAGAACTACCTTATATCTTATCAGAAGAATTTCCAGATAAAGTAACAGTTTTAGGGCATAAAACATTCGCTTGGCCTTTATATCATAGTGAACATTTACGATGGTTTTTTAGAAACGGTGTAGATTATGCATTATGTGATTATTCAGATGGTATAGTTAGTAAATTAGGTGGTACATTAACTACTGATGAAACGTTTGATGAATCATATGCATTACATCTATGGACAGGTAAAAGTGTTACAAATGAATTTGTAAAAGATTTTCCTGATAATCCAATGGAAGATTGGATGACAGTTGAAAATATTAGAAATATAGACACACCATTTAATAAATTAGCAAGAAGATTTTTGGAGGATATTTAATGAGAGCATTAGTAACAGGTGGAGCAGGATTTGTAGGTACGAATTTAATACTTAGATTATTAGAAGACGGACACGATGTTGTTTCGATAGACAACTATTCTACTGGATTTAAAAAAAATGAACAAGAAGGTTGTAGGTATTGGGATTATGATTTATCATCAGAAATGAATCCGGTTTTAGAAATGAATGAGTATGATGTTATATTTCATATGGCAGCTTTGGCGAGAATACAACCGTCAATTAAATATCCACATAAAACAATACTTAATAATTTTGTTAGCTCATTAAATGTATTAGAGGCGGCTAGAAAAAATAATACTCAAGTTATTTATGCTGGTTCGAGTACAAGACATCACGGTATTTTCAAAAGTCCATATGCATGGTCTAAATTATCAGGTGAACATTTGTGTGAATTATATAGTAAAGTGTATGACTTAAATACTTCTATATGTAGATTTTACAATGTTTACGGAAAGTATCACATTGACTCAGGTGATTATGCAACAGTATTAGCAATATTTGAGAGACAATGGTTGAACGGTGAATCAATAACAGTTACAAATGACGGTGAACAAAGAAGAGATTTTACTCATATAGATGATATTGTTGAGGCATTAGTTAGTATTGTAGGTAAAGATTTCAGAGCTGAAGATTTTGAGTTAGGTCGTGGTGAGAATTTTTCAATAAATGAAATAGCTGACTGTTTTGGCAAAGACTACCCAAAAGAATATTTACCTGAGAGACCAGGTGAATATGATATGACATTAGCTGATTCATCAAAGGCAAAAGAATTATTAGATTGGAACCCAACAAAAAACGTAAAGGAGTATATCGAAGAATGGATAAAATATCAGAGAAAAACGTTTTGACCCGTGATAAATATCGGACCTCAATAGGAATAATTGGTAATGGATTCGTAGGTTCTGCAGTACGATTTGGTTTTTCACCTGGTACAGGTTGTGATGCTAAAGTTAGAGTTTACGACAAAGACCCATCAAAATCAGTAGATAATATTTACGATACTGTAAATAAGTCAGACTTTATTTTCCTATCAGTACCAACACCATCTAATAAAGATGGTTCAATGAACTTGGATATTGTAAAACAAGCATTACAAGATATTTCAGATGTTAATGAACGTGATGACAATGTAGTATTGTTAAGGTCAACGGTAACACCTGGTACAACATGCATGTTACAAGAACAATTTGATAATATAAAAATAGTATTTAATCCAGAGTTTTTAACAGAACGAAGTGCTAAGTATGATTTCATAAATCAAGCAAGAGTTATACTTGGTGGTGAAGGACACGAGTTTGATGGAGTACACGAGACAGCTGAGTTATTTAGATGGAGATTCGGTGAATCAATGCCTATCATTGAAACAACGTGGGAAACAGCAGAGTTAATTAAATATATGTGTAATTGTTTCTTTGCAACAAAAGTATCATTTATGAATGAAATGTATCAAATAGCAGAGAAATGTGAAGTTGATTGGGAGACAGCGTTAGATGGTTTTGTTAGAGACGGTAGAGTTGGTCATTCACATATGAATATACCAGGTCCAGATGGTAAGTTAGGGTTTGGTGGTAGTTGTTTTCCAAAAGATGTTCAAGCTATAATAAATTTTGGTGAGACATTAGGTATAAATATGAGTACTGTAAAAGGTGTATGGGAAACAAATTTAGAAGTAAGACCTGAAAGAGATTGGGAAAACTTAAAAGGAAGAGCAGTAGTAGATGAAACCGATTAGTTTTATACAACCAAGTAGAAATAATCTTCGCTACTTAAAGTGGTCATATGAAAGTATTAGAAAAAATCTTGACCCAATACACGAGATATGCTGGGCTGATGATTTTTCTGATGATGGTACTTGGGAATGGATGCAAGAGACAGCCAAGAAAGACGGTAATATCAAGATAACAAGAAACGAAGGTCCAAATAGATTAGGACATACTATTTTATATGATACGTTAGTAGATATGGCTACAAATGATATTGTGATGATATATCACGCTGATATGTATGCTTGTCCTGGTATGGATGACTATGTATTGAATCATTTACAAGGGTGTCCAGGTACAGTAGTAAGTGCAACAAGAATAGAACCACCATTACATCCTGATGGTCCAGAAAAGATACTAAAAGATTTCGGTATTGAACCAGAAGAGTTTGATGAACGAGGACTAATAGAATTTGTGAAGGATTATAATTCAAAAAATCACGATAGACCAACAAAAGGTATATTTGCTCCCTGGGCTATTTACAAAGAAGATTTTCAATCAATAGGTGGTCACGACCCATTATACGCTCCACAATCAAAAGAGGATTCAGATATATTCAATAGATTTGTATTGAATGGTTATGACTTAGTTCAGACTTGGAGAGGTTTTGTATATCATATGACAAGTCGTGGTTCAAGATTCAAAGATGGAGCAATGAGAAATCCTGCAGGACAAGTGTTTATGAAAGGAAGAGAGTCTTCAGAGTGGTTAACTCAAAATATGAAAAGTACAAGAAACTTCATTCGTAAATGGGGGCATATGGTGAAACACGATGATATGATGTATCCTATTGTACCACCCAAATATGATGTTGGATTTGTAGTAGAAAATTGTACTACTCATATGTTAAAAGAAATAGAACCGTGGTGCAGTGATATTTACGGTGATTTTATTGGTCATAAAGGATATGGTGTAAACAATTATATAAAAGATGAACAACCAAATACCGCATTTGATTTAAGTAAAAAAATACATTCACAACATACAGAACCTAAAAATAATGTGATTGTAGAATTTGATTGTAATAAGTTAAATGATAAAAACTTTCAGATAATAGTAGAGTTATCGGCAATACTTGATGAAAGTGGTGACGTGGGTGAGATGGAATTAGAAATATTCAAACTTCGTATTAAATCATTAAAAACTTATCAGAAAGAGCTTATTTTGGTAAAATGACGTACTATTTATTATTGAGTGGTGATTCTGAGAAGGATTCCATATATGAAACAAATGTTTTAGGAGAAGAGAGTTTTGAAACGTTTTATCCATCAGTTGGATTTATGATATTAAATAGAATAATTAATCAACAACCAGAACTACTCGAATCACTACAGATTCTTGATGACCATAAAAAACCATATACTATAACAGAATTTTTAGATAAATTAGAGCAGTGGAGGATAAAAACTGCTTGACTTGTATTAGTATTTATTCGTATATTACAGTAAGGAGAAAAGACAATGCCTAAAGTTCATAATTGGGAAGATTGGGATGAAATAGAGGATAAAAATCAGGACGAACAAGTCCGTGATAAAATAAATCATAAAACAAAAACCCACACTAAAAAAGAGTGGGTAAAGATAGATGAAAGGTTAAAAAAGAATAATAATGTTAAATTTGTTAAAAACAAACGTAGAAAGGCTCATAAAAAGAATAATCACCATCATAGTTAGTTTTTTATTTATATCGTGTGAAGATAATCCAGAGCTAACATATGAAATATCTTTTGATATGAGATTAAACGAAGACGATAATGGTTATTACCACTTAGTGTTAGATAGGAATAAATGGCAGACATTACATAGAGTTACAGGTTCAGTTGCAAATACACAATATCGTATGGAGAATTTTTGGGTAGAATGGGAATCAAATCTGTATTGGTATATTGGTGATACATTAGGATATGTAGTAAAACGAGGATTAACAGATGATTTAGTATATGTAAATTATGATACCACTTATGTAACGTGGTTTAATGGGTTTGAAGTCCCAACATCAAATCAAATAAGTTACAGTAATAGTGAAGGTTTATTTCATAATATGATAGCACCAGTACAAAGTATGATTGGTGATACTATGAAATTAACAGCTTATTGGTATGATGGTAGTAAAGATTTTAGTATTGTGTTAGATTAATTAAATTAAAGGAGAATAATATGAGCATGTGGCAATTATTGTGTAATAACGAAGTAGTGGATACGGTAAATTTGAAAACAGATGTGTACGAAGAGGCACACACGTATTATAGACTAAGAAAAAATTTGAATAATAAATCCTTTAATGATTTATTTATTGTAAAAGAATATATAAGACCTAGAAAACACGTTGGTAATGTGAAATGGTGGAGAGATGAAACTACTAAATTAGATGACTTTTAAGGAGTTAATATGAAAGAAGTTATTATGACAGTTTTGAATAGATGGAAACAACGTAATGTAGATTTCACATCAGAGAAAGTAAGAACTGAATTAGCAGAAGAAATAGAGATTGTATTAAAAGATAAGAATTTTAATAATGCTGTTTTTGGAGATAGTAAAGATTTAACTATGACGAAAATACAATCTGAAAGTCCATACAATGATGGGTGGACAAGAAAATATTATAAAGACCAGTTATCAGAAGAGTTAGTAGATAATAAAGAAGAAAAGTATATTTACGAATCACCGGATAGAGGCAAAACAATTTATAAAAGAAAATTTAACGAGTCAAAAAGAACATTAGTATCGGATAAAGAATGGAAAAAACTAACGAAATAGTTGATATATTAACATCAAGACAGAGAAAAGAATTAACTGAAATAATTGAAGTCATACAGACAGAAGCTGATATCGTTAAACAAGACTACGAAGATAATCCATCTAATATGGAAAGTGGTAGTATAGTTGTAGTACACGAGAACAGTTCGTTATTACAAGATGAAAAAGAAAAGTTATCAGATACAGCGTATGACATAAAACCCAAAGTAATCAATGAATATGGTGATGATGAGTGGGCGGTACCTACAGAAGAAAAAGAATGAGTGAATATATAGGTTCTACTGTAAATATAAACAATGAAGAGTGGAGAGTTGCTCAAAAAACATTCAAGTATGGTAGAGAATGGCAATATACTTTATCACACGAAAAGGTAGATGGTACGTATAAGTCAATGAATTTAAATGAAAACGCTCTTGAAAACATAGTAAAATCAGGAAGTAAAGTAGTAGGAGAAATAAAATGAATGAAATAGTTTTATATGTAATAATATTTATACTCGGTGGTATGTTAGGTATTATGTCAATGGCATTAATATCTGCTAACAGATACGCTAATATGAATAGTGAGATACACGATTTAAGACATCAGAGAAAATTGTTAAAAGATGAACTAATAAGGAAATTACCAAGTAAACCAAAACCACGTAGATATAGGAAAAATGTTAAACAAGCAGGAAGTGCTTAATGTCTGATTTAGGAGATTTACACGACTACGAGAGTAAGTCTAAAAAGAATCCTTTTCGTAGTAGACCAATACCAAAGAGTAGAATAGAGTGGGCGATTAGAAGTACACTATCTATCAGAGCTGCAGCACAGTATCTTGGTGTTAGTTATAATACTTTTAAGAAGTACGCTAAGATGTATGACTTATTTGAACAGAATAAGAATCAAGCGGGTGTTGGCGTTACGAACAAAGGCAATACAGGTTGGGGCGTTAAGATACAGGATTTATTTGACGGAAAACACCCAAATTATCCACATTGGAAGTTACAAGAAAGAGTAGTAAGAGATGGCTACTTAAAACAAGAATGTAGTAACTGTGGATATGATGATTACAGAGAGAAAGATATGAGAGGCCCGTATATGATATGTTTCTTAGACGGCAATCATAAAAATCATACATTAGACAATTTACATCTATTATGTTATAATTGTTTCTTTATAGTTAAACCAACTGGTCGTATGTTAACGACACCAAAAAATGTTACTAATTTACGCAAGAAATTAGAAGAAGTATGGGATGAAAGTAATGATGAGTAATATTTATTATAGACTTCACTTCATGGTTTGTGAATCATATGAAAACAGTAATAACAGTACTCGCAATACTATATTGGATATGGTTACTAAGATACATAAGGAAACACTAGATGAATCAAGCTGACAAAAAAGAATTTGACATCATACATCAAAAAGTAGATACCATACATAACAACATCAATGCCATGCAAGTGGAAGCTGAAGCTCAACACGAGATGTTACGACAAGATATTAAGTTCGTGAAAGAGAACTTATTTAATCCACACGAAGGTTTATGGGCAGAGACTAAACTCAATACACAATTCAGACAATCAACGTCTAAATGGCGTGGAGTAGTCGGAACAGGTTTTGTAGGGTTATTCATCAAACACGTATGGGATATGTTAAAAACGTGATATTCAGAGTAAGTTAAAAAATTTTACAGTTTTATTAAAGTTGTTACTATATATTATTGAAGACTCAACCCGGAACAGAGTACTTCAAAACCCGTTAGATAAGAGAAAGAGATGAAGAAAATTTTTATATTGTTATTATTAGTTACACAACTATCAAGTTATGAAATAAACTCAAAAACTACATTGAATATATTGGAATTCAAGGCCTCAAAAATCCTAACGGATTTTCAAGGTGAAACACGTAGTCAGTTCAATCAACTCAACAATAGTGATAAAGCATTGCAATATAGATATAGTAGAGAGCAATATAGTAGAGAGCAATATAGATATAGTAGAGAGGCGTATATAGTGTTATTAGAAGAAAGTACACGTGAGTATCTATTAGTACAAATAGGCCCAAATTCATTCAAAGTCGTTCAATGAATGTAATAGTGAATATAATCAAATCACTCTCTTCTTTTATACTCTATGGCTATTATGCCTTGAAGAGAGCATGGCTTCCAATGAAAGACTCTATTGAAGAGACATTGAGATATCTTGATACACCACGATATCGTTCAAAAAGTTATGACGAGCCCACATACAATGATGACTACTCAATCCGTGATGGTGATGAAATAGCAAAGGCCTTAGGTCATATGAATAGTGATGGAAGTTGGATAATACAAGAGGGTGAGGATGAAGAGAAAATATGGGATAGAGAAAGTGCACCATATTGTGAGACACCATAGTCATCAAATGAAGAGTACAATTCATATAGAAAGAGGGCAAGAGTGGAGTAAGTCAATAATATGGGTACTTTGGTTAGTACTTGTAGTAGTGTGGAACTATAAATATCCGAATGCAAGCCCTCAAAATGATGTATTAGTGGCGGTATGTTTATCACTATGGAGTAAGGCGTTAGAAAGACATATTACATAACAATCTAACGTACTGTAAAGCGTGACACTTTGACACACACGAGCCATAGAAGCCTACTTATGTAGGTTTTTTTTGTGCTCTTTAATAACAGACACCCCCTAACACAATATCTGAATGAATCAAAATAAGATAGTAAATTTAATTAGTATGATATACATTCGTATAAGAATGCCTCGAAATTTATGTGTTTTAGTGATACGCCAACTAATACCGGAGTGCGTCGCAGCATTATTTTTTTTTATATAGGCGTTTTGTCATACTATTGGCGTAAATCCGACACGCCTGATACGTCATATTGTCATACTAAATGCGTCGGAACTATGCCGCAAAAAGT
>Ga0209128_1000184_pt1 | contig 44038 bp, 33 predicted proteins | sample ETNvirnome_6_100_FD_184072 | JGI IMG/M metagenome (GOLD analysis project Ga0209128, IMG submission 184072) | Marine viral communities from the Pacific Ocean - ETNP_6_100 (SPAdes) (version 2) | ecosystem: Environmental > Aquatic > Marine > Oceanic | place: Pacific Ocean | collected 2013-06-19
AATAAGCTATTAGTAAAAGTAAAAAGGTGTGGACCCGCGGGCACACGATTTAAAGTTAAATCGTGGTACCCCCCAGAACCTAAAAAGATTAAAAAGAAAGGAAAAAATAATGACAATTCATAGTGAGATGTTGGATAAATCTAAAAAGAAAACAAACCCAACTGTAATGGTTTCAGGCGGCTTTGATCCAGTGCATGCCGGACACATTCGTTTGATCCGCGCCGCAGCAGAACATGGTGATGTAATAGTAATAGCCAACTCGGATGAATGGTTATTTCGGAAAAAGGGATTTGTTTTTATGTCTTTTGAGGCGCGCGCAGAAATCTTAAATGCGATTAAGGGTGTAATTATGGTGGATTCTGTGGACGACAGTGATGGAACCGTCTGTGACGCTATTTATCGTCATAAACCCACATACTTTGCCAATGGCGGCGACCGTGGCCAAAGCAACACGCCCGAACAATCAGTTTGTGAAGAGTTAGAAGTAGAATTATTATGGGGCATCGGCGGAGACAAAAAGCTTGCTAGCTCCTCAGAACTCGTTAAAAATATGCGTGACTTTGAGGAAGGACCTCCACGACGATACACCAGTCCAGTTTCAGAAAAATAATTATTTATGAAGAAAAACTTGACAAATGCCAAATTTTAGATTATATTGTGAATTAGTGGTATTTTCCCTAACGGGATTTATAATATGTTATATAATTGATGGCTGGATTGCTTAAAAAAATATTTAAAAATTGGGGTGTAGTTCAATCGGCAGAACGTCTGACTGTTAATCAGAAAGTTGCAGGTTCGAGTCCTGCTGCCCCAGCCACACACCATAAAGGAGAAAACATGAGTACTAAAGAATCTAAAGAAATAAGAGCAGAGCTTTCGAGTTTGCGAATGCGCATCAGCGGACTCGTCGACGAAGTATCTAATCTTAAAAGCGATGTAAAACGCTTTAAAGAAAATGTCGCGAACGATGTAAAATATCTTACCGAACGCGTCGACAACTAAATGAAAAAATTTACCAAGTTTTCATTAATTTGGTATAGTCAGCAATTTGCCATTCCCTTCTGGATTGTAGGGCATGTACACTTGCATTTTCATGATTATCATGATATAATAGAGTTATCAAGTTCGATTATAATGCACTGCATGGTCGCACTTGGATTTTGGCTTGACTGGAAAGAACACAACAAAGGAGTTTAAATGTCATTTACTGAAAAATTGAGAAAACTAAATATCGATCCCGCCATCGTGGCTACATTAACATATATTGACGGAGTAGATGTTTTTGTTCACAACGAGGAGGAGGTAGAGACTGCCATGGCAGAAACCAACGTGGTAGAAGAATTTTGTGAACTGATCGCCACCCCCGGCTTAAATGTTACAACTATGCATGGGCGCCCGATTTTAGAAGAATTACGCGCCTCATCGCTATTAGAAGAATATGAAAGAGGAACGCACACTTTTGTTGAATATTTAGCGGACGTCATAAATGACAATTTCTATGAATTTGATTTTATTGATGCTAATATTCAGAAATTTGATCATAAGCGCGGCTTCTGTGAATTGCGCGCACAAGTACAAGTGCCCGTAGGAGAACTTTTAAGCTCTAGCGCTTCCTTGAGTACATGGACCGTTTCTGTGCCGACAGAAAACGGTGTTTTAACTTTCGATTAAAGCGCGTCTGCTGTATCGTCGGGTAAACAATAACGGTACGTGGCTGCCGAACGTCACGTAGGCAGGGGTTTCCCGGTTTTCCTGAGACGTCTAAAAACCGGACTCATTTAGATGTCTGCACTATTTAACCTCGGTTACCAATAACTTTTATGGCTAAAAAAAATTATGTCTTAGACACTAGCGTTTATCTGACAGATGCGAATGCGATCTATGGTTTTGACAATCATGATATTTTTATTCCTTTAAAAGTATTAGAAGAAATCGACAAACATAAGAAGCGCCAAGACGCCGTGGGAATTAACGCTCGTAAGATTATTCGCATTCTCGATGAATTCCGCGAGAGAGGCGATCTTAACAAAGGTGTCCGTATTAATAAAGGAAAGGGAATTGTAACAGTTATGTCTTATGGATGCTTGAGAGAATCACTGCAGTTTCCCCCCGATTTAGATCTAAGAATACCCGATCACACGATTATTGCCACAGCCTTAGCGGTTAAAGTAGTATCACAGAAGCAGGCGTCCCCGCGCAAAACCATCATGGTTTCCCGAGATATTAACATGCGGGTTATCTGCGATTCTTTAGGTCTTCAATCGGAAGACTATATTATTGAAAGCGCAGTTACTTCATCGTCGGAGCTTTATCAAGGCTTCGTAGAGTATCTCGTGGATGACGCCGTTATTGATAGATTTTATAATGGCGACGATATTTTGATAGGAGCCGATGAAGTAAAAGAAATTTGGCACCCTAATCAGTATGTGATGATGGTCTCTAATGCTAGCCCTAAAAAAAGTGCTTTGGCGCGCTTCTATGGGCACCACATTCCTTTGAAAAAAGTTATTTATAGCGACGTGCCCGATTGGAAAATCAAATCCAGGAACAAGGAGCAAGCCTTTGCAATTGATTTATTAATGGATCCCAAGGTTAAGATTATTAGTCTGGTTGGCCGCGCAGGATCCGGTAAAACCTTATTGGCTATAGCTGCGGGTCTGCAACAAACTATTGGTCTGCGCGCAGAACAGAATCATTATTCCCGCTTAATAGTGTCACGCCCTGTTCAGCCTCTTGGAAAAGATATTGGATTCTTGCCCGGAAGCATGGAAGAAAAAATGCTCCCCTGGCTGATGCCTATTCAAGATAATCTTAAATTTCTTATGGGTGATAGGACCAATCTTGAAATGTACATGGAGAAGGGCAAAATTGAAATTGAAGCATTAACTTATATTCGCGGACGGTCGATTGCAAATGCATTTATGATCATCGACGAAGCTCAAAACTTGACAATGCACGAAATTAAAACTATCATTACTAGAGTCGGTGACGGCACAAAAGTTGTCTTAACTGGAGATATTGAACAAATTGATAATATTTATGTCAATGAAACGTCTAATGGTCTTGCACACACAGTTGAGAAATTTAAACAGTTTCCCATAGCGGGACACGTCACCTTTAAAAAAGGCGAAAGAAGCGAAGTCGCCACCCTCGCATCAAAAGTTTTATAAAAACATTTGCACAATTGAAAACATTGTGTTATAACTAAAATAGGAGTTATCATGAGTGATACAGAAAAGGTAATTTCAGAAGAAGAATTACACACCAACCCTTTATTGGTGAGCACACCAAATAAAGATTCAGAATTAAAGCAATTTTTAATTAATTATACAGGAGCTAAACTGCAGCCTGAAAACGAAGAAATCACAGTGCACATGATCGCCGAAACAGTCGCAGCCGACTTTCCGGAATTTATGTTTGCAGTTGCCGAAGAGAATTTTTTAAGAGGATACAAACTAGGATTAGACGATGCTACGACACTTGGAACAGAAGCAGAAGCAGTTACAAGAAATGAGGAGTGATTTTTACACTTCTCGGGGAACCCATGTATATTTCAAGGACGATTTAATTAATGAAGACTTAGATGTAGAATTGGTCGTTGCAAAGCTCGAAAGTATTTTGCCCGAACACTTGCTATCAGAATTAGAAATGATAGTAGTAGGATGGTTTGATGAATTCGAAGAGAGAAATATTAATGCTTTTTACAAAGATGGAATTTTGCATGTTTCCAATATACAAGATAATGAAAAAGACATGTTAGATGATTTCGTTCATGAAATCGCTCATTCTATTGAATCACCCTACGGGTATGAAATTTATGAAGATGATAAGTTAAAAATAGAGTTTTTGCAAAAGCGCAAACGACTACATGACAAATTGTGGGCTCTTGAATATAAAGCCCCTCTCAAGTGGTTCATGGAAACCGAGTATAATAAAGAATTTGATGAATTTTTACTAGAGACAGTTGGGTATGACAAACTACGAATGATATGTATGGGGCTGTTTATTAACGCTTATGCCCCCACATCCCTGAGAGAATATTTCGCTACGGGGTTCACAGATTTTTATTTATATCCTAATCATAATTTTCTCAAAAAAGTTAGTCCTATTTTGATGGATAAGCTGTTATTGCTCCAAGATGTAAAAAACCTTGACAACCGCACTTAAAGAAGTTATAATATAGAAAATGGAGTGGTAGTGCCACATATATCGTATTCGGAACTTAAAGATTGGGCCCATTGTGCCTTTTATCACAAACTAACACGAGTCGACAAAATCGATGGATTCAAGGGAAATGCTTTCACAGCGTTCGGAACTGCAATTCATGATGTTTGCGAAAAGAAACTATTAAAGGAAGATATTAATGACGACGATCATTTTCTCAAATCTTTCGAGAAACACCTAGCCAAGCTACCTGAAGATGTTGAAGTCGATCCAAAGCTTGTGTCTGATATGCGAGAACAGGGAAAGAAGATTCTTCCTGAAATTCAAGCTGCTTTGGATGAATATTTTGAGGAGTATGAAGTCCTAGCTGTAGAGTTCCCTCTCATGCTTGATATTGAAGGTGAAGAAGATTACAAATTCAAAGGCTATATTGATGCCATTGTAGTCACACCTGATGGCAAGATTCATATCTTCGATTGGAAGACGTGTTCATGGGGCTGGGACGCACGCAAAAAGAATGACAAAATGGTCACTTACCAACTTACCTTGTATAAGCACTTTTTTGCTTTGGGCGCGTGTCAAGATCCTAAAGATATTGAAACTCATTTTGCGCTGCTTAAGAGAACAGCTAAGAACAACAGAGTAGAATTCTTTCGAGTCACCAGTGGTCCTAAGAAGACACAAAACGCTCTTAAGCTTTTGAATATGGCACTTTGGAATATTAAGAAAAAGCGCTATATTAAAAACAGATTATCATGCACCGCAGGGTACGGATGCAAATTTTATAAAACTAAACATTGCCCTTAAGGAAACAAATGGAAAAAATTAAGATTCTAACACTTTCGGATCACCCTCTCTCACCTAGCGGAGTGGGTACCCAAACTAAATATATGATTGAAGCATTGCTTAAAACAGGACGTTATAAGTTTATATGCTTTGGAGGCGCCATGAGGCATGAAAATTATGAGCCTGTTAAGGTAGATCCCTACGGAGAAGATTGGGTGGTATATCCTGTTGATGGGTATGGAAATCATGAAATGATTCGCTCTATTATCCAAAAAGAAAAACCGGATGTATTATGGTTTATGACTGATCCTCGTTTTTATGGATGGCTATGGGAGATCGAAAACGAGGTAAGACCTCATATGCCAATGGTATATTATCACGTATGGGATAACTTCCCGGCCCCCAAGTTTAATGCGCGCTTTTATGATTCTACCGATGAAGTCATCTGTATTTCCAAAGTAACATATGCTATTTTGCAAGAAGTAGCTCCCGACACATCCAGTCGTTATTTGCCGCATGCGGTAAATTCTAATGTTTTTTATAAATTTAAGACCGATGAGAAAAAAAATCAAGTTAAAGAAGTGCGCGGGAATATTTTACGCGGCAAAGATAAAAAGAAAATTTTCTTTTGGAATAACCGCAACGCGCGCCGCAAACAAAGCGGAACTCTTATTTGGTGGTTTAAGGAATTTTTAGATGACGTGGGACACGATAAAGCCGTTCTCTTAATGCACACAGATGCGAGAGATCAGCATGGTCAAGATTTGCCCCACTTGATTGACACTTTAGGACTAGATCAAGGGCAAGTACTCCTATCAACACAAAAGGTTCCACCCGAAGAATTGGCTATACTTTATAATGTGGCCGACTTTACCATTAATATTTCAGATGCAGAAGGTTTTGGTCTAGCCACTTTAGAATCTCTTTCATGCGGAACTCCCATCATTGTTAATATGACAGGGGGACTGCAAGAGCAAGTAACAGATGGTGAAAATTGGTTTGGGTTTGGGATTGAGCCGGCTTCTAAAGCAGTGATCGGTTCTCTCCAGGTCCCTTATATTTATGAGGATAGAATGTCTCAGAAAGATTTTCATGCCACTCTCAAGAAAGCCTTAAACTTAAATGCCAAGACTTATAAGAAGATGTCGATTTTGGGTCGAGAGCATGTAAAGAAGAATTATAATTTTGAAGATTACGAAAAAGGATGGGTTACAGTAATGGATGAAATAGTAGAAAAGCACGGATCGTGGGAAACACGCGAGGGATATCGTCGCTGGCACTTGTTGGAGGTGGCATAATGCGTAAAAAGATTTTATTAAAAGGGCCCTTGTTGACACGCTCTGGCTATGGAGAACAAGCACGCTTTGCCCTGCGTGCCCTTAGAAGCCGAGAAGATTTGTTTGATATTTATATCCAACCTCTTCAATGGGGCAAGACTTCATGGCTGCACGAGCTTACACCGGAACGTCAATGGATTGACAAAACCATTGAAAAAACTATTCACCACTTACAGCAGCAAGGGACCTTTGATGTATCCTTGCAAGTGACCATTCCTAATGAGTGGGAAAAGTTAGCTCCGATTAATATTGGTTACACCGCAGGCATCGAAACCACGGCCGTCGATCCTTCATGGATAATAAAAGCTAATGAAGTTATCGATAGAATTGTGGTAGTATCTACTCATTCTAAGAATACTTTTATTAATAGCGTTTATAATGCCGAACACCCTGATGGTACCGCGGCCCAACTAAAGCTTGAAAAGCCTATTGAAGCCGTTAACTATCCTGTTAAACATTATGAAGATCTACCCGAGTTAGAACTAGAACTAAAAACCGATTTCAATTTTGTGGTGGTGGCTCAATATGGACCACGTAAGAATATTCAAAATACAATTAAATGGTTTATGGAAGAATTTAAAGAAGAAGAGGTCGGATTGGTTCTTAAGACCAATATGATGAAAAACTGCCATATGGATCGAGTTCAGCTTCAGAGCGAAATGAAAATGTTTATTGCTTCGTTTAGCAAAGATCACAAATGTAAGGTATATTTGTTACATGGAGATATGACCGATGAAGAGATTCACAGTCTCTATCTTCATCCTAAGATCTCCGCCTTTTTAACATTGGCTCATGGTGAAGGCTTTGGGCTTCCGATTTTTGAAGCCGCATATAGTGGCTTGCCTGTGGTGGCTACCGGGTGGTCGGGACAATTAGACTTTTTGATAGACAGCGACAAGAATGAAGAGTTTTACAACGTAGCGTTTGATATTCAACCAATTCCAAAAGAAGTAGTATGGGAAGGCGTCATTCGCGAAGGCACGATGTGGGCATACCCACGCGAACAATCTGCGAAAGAAAAGATGCGTCAATGCTATGAAGAGAACAAAGAGGGAGTTCGCGAAGAATTTGCCGGACTAGCAGAACGCCTGGAGAGAGAGTTTGCGGCTGAAGCTTTGTACACTCAATTTGTTGAGGCAACTTTGGGCACTCAAGATACAACATTAGACATAGAAGCGTTGCCAAAGATTTCCCTTATTACCTCGGTATATGATGCAGCGGAACATATTGAACAATTATTGCACGATGTCACTCGACAAACAATTTTTAAGGATCGATGTGAGTGGTTACTCTATGATGTGAACCCGTCCGACAAAACCGCGGAACAAGAAATTATTATGAAATATGCAAAAAAATATCCGGACAACATCATTTATAAACGTTTGGAAGAAGACCCGGGAATTTATGGAGTCTGGAATCAGGCGATCAAAGACTCCACCGGCGAATTCGTGACTAACGTCAACTGTGACGACAGGCGCGCCCCATGGGCCTTCCAAGAACAGGCATCTTTGCTTGTTAGCCACCCCAAGATAGCACTTGCATATACTGATAGTTATGTGGTTCATGAGCCAAATGTGCTTTATGAAAATATCCCACCCTCAGCCCAACGTTATAATTTCGAACAGTTTTCGCAAGAAGCCATGTTGCGCGGCAACCTTCCGCATAATAACCCAATGTGGCGCCGGTCTTTGCATGAGGACCACGGATATTTTGATGAGAAATACCGTTCTGCCGGCGACTGGGAATTCTGGCTCCGCTGCACGTTTAATGGCGAGGAGTTTAAGAAGTGCGCCGATATCTTGGGAGTTTACTACTTTAACCCCAAAGGCGTCTCTACAAATGAAGACAACAAGGGTTGGAAGCAAGAAGAAGAAAAAGAAGTTTTTAAGAAATATTTTAAAAAGATGCAACAACCCCCGGAAAGTAATGTATGAAGTTGATTACCTTCTCCCTCTGGGGAGACAATCCTAAATATACTGTTGGAGCTATTCGCAATGCTGAACTGGCACCCAAAATATATCCAGGCTGGACGTGTCGCTATTATATAGGACAGAGTACACCCGATCCTATCAAGTGGCAATTAGAAACGTTTGACCATGTAGAAGTTGTAGAAATGCCAACACCGGGAGATTGGACGGGTATGTTTTGGAGATTTTATGCCGCCGGCGAAGAAGACGTGGAAATCATGATTTCACGCGATACCGACTGTCGCTTGAGCGAAAGAGAGAAGACGGCCGTCGACGCATGGATTGAAAGCGATAAAGGCTTCCATGTTATGAGAGATCATCCGTATCATAAATTTCCTGTTTTAGGAGGGATGTGGGGTGCCAAAAAGGGCACCATTCCCAATATGAAAGAATTGATCGAGAGTTGGAACCAACAAGATCGTTATGGAACGGACTATGAATTTTTCGCGCATGCTATATTGCCTTTGGTAGATAACAATACTCTTATCCACGATGAATTCTTTGGAGGTTTCCCCTTCCCAGCGAAGCGCAACAATTTAGAATTTGTGGGCGAAGTATTTGATGAAAACGATCATACCGTGGTAGAGCACAGCAATGCTTTAGCTTATCACTTTCAACAACAGGGGCTTTTATGAAGGCGTTAGTAACTGGAGGCGCCGGATTTATCGGCAGCCACATTGTAGATGAATTAATAAGCATGGGACACGAGGTAGTTGTCATTGACAATGAATCCTCTGATGCTCATGACCAATTTTATTGGAATTCCAATGCAGAAAAACATAAAATTGATATTTGTAATTTGGATTTGATTCGTCCATGGTTTGACAACGTTGATTGGGTATTTCATTTGGCCGCTGAGTCTCGAATCCAGCCAGCCATCTTGAATCCCACCTATGCAACTGAAGTAAATGTAGTGGGGACATGTAACGTGCTGCAATGCGCCCGCGAGGCTGGCGTTAAGCGCCTTGTATATTCATCAACGTCTGCTGCCTATGGGTTGAAAAATACCCCCCCTCTAAACGAAGATATGCCCCGAGATTGTTTAAACGCTTACTCTATCACCAAGTGCGCCGGCGAAGATTTAGTCAAAATGTACTACCAACTTTACGGATTAGAAACTGTATGCTTGAGATATTTTAATGTGTATGGGGATCGCCAACCTCTTAAAGGTCAGTACGCCCCTGTCATTGGTCTCTTCATGCGCCAACAGGCAGCAAGCGAACCAATGACAATTGTGGGAGATGGCGAACAACGCCGCGATTTTACCCACGTTTCGGACGTAGTTGCCGCTAATATTGCTGCAGCAACATGCGCAAACCCTGCATGCTTAGGAGAGCTTTTTAATGTAGGTACTGGCCGAAATTATAGTATTTTAGAATTAGTGAAAATAATGGGTGGACCATATGCCTTTGTTGAAGAACGTGCAGCCGAAGCGCGCATATCTTTAGCTAACAACGCCAAAGCTCAAAGTATATTAAACTGGGCACCCCAAATGAAACTAGAGGAGTGGCTCGGCAATGCCTGAAGCATATTTTCTTCCTCACCTTGGATTAGGCGATCATATTATTTGCAACGGGCTTTTGCGCGAGTTGCGAAAGAAGTTCGATATTATTTATATGCCCGTGAAGCAACACAATACCCACAGCGTGCGTGATCTATTTCGCGACGATCCGGGAATTGAAATTATACCTGTTAGAGGAGATAATGATGCCAAGAGCAAGCAGTCTCTTTTTGCTCGCCACGTTGATGAAGTAATTGGAGTAGGAAACTTTGGTACCGGCTTTCTGGAAAACTGTAAGAGCTTCGATGAATCGTTTTATATTCAATGTGGGATCTCCTTTAAAGAACGCTGGTCTTCTTTCTTTTATAAACGAGATTTAGAAAAAGAAGAAGAGCTTTATCACGAATTAGCCACTGATGAACCTTATATATTCGTCCATGATGATTTACAAAGAGACTACATTATCGAGGAAAAACACTTTCTCGCCGGCGCACATATTATTAGACCCATTCATCGCTTTGGAGAAGAAAGCTTAAACAGCCTTTTTCATTATGGAAAGCTTGTAGAGGGTGCCCAAGAGATTCATTGCATTGATAGTTCGTTTGCATGCTATATTGAGCATTTAAATACGAAAAAAGTGAAAAAAATGGTGCTACATCGGTACATTAAGCAACAAAAAGAGCTTCAAACCCATGACAAAAACCACCCCTTCTTCCCCCAATATAAGAAAAAGTGGGAGATAATTTAATGTTAAAAGTGTTTACTAACGGTTGTTTTGACATTATTCACCCTGGACACTTGCAAATGTTGAAACATTGCGCCGCCATGGGCGAACATGTCATGGTAGGAATTGATTCCGACGCAAGAGTGAAAAAAACGAAGGGCACAACTCGCCCTATTTATTCCGAAGAGGATAGACGCACCATATTATTGAGCCTTAAGTGGGTAAATGATGTAGTAATCTTTAATAGCGATGAAGAGTTGATTGAATTGGTGCAAGAATATGAGCCTGACTACATGATTGTCGGCGCTGATTACCGCGATAAAAGAGTAATTGGCTCGGAGCATGCCAAGATATTAGGATTTTTTGAGAGAATAAATGAGTACTCAACCACAGACATTATCAAACGTATTGCTAATCGGTGAGAGTTGTTATGACATCTACCATTATGGCTCCTGTGACCGGCTTAGCCCCGAAGCACCGGTCCCAGTTTTTAAACAAATACAAAGTGAAACACGAATAGGAATGGCCGGAAACGTCTTTAATAACCTTGAAGCTTTTAAACTCAAGGTAGATTTCATCACAGCCGCTCAACAAATTGAAAAACATCGCTACATTGATCAGAGGTTTAACCAACATCTATTGAGAGTAGACAAAAACGAAACATATATGCTTGAAAATTATAAATTTAATCCTAAAGACTTGACAAACAAAGATATAATTGTTATAAGTGATTATAACAAAGGATTTTTATCACACGAAGAGTGTAATAGATTGGCGCTTTATTGTAAAGAGCAACAAATCCCTGTATTTGTAGATTCTAAAAAGGCAGACCTCTCTTGTTTTGAAGGATGTATACTTAAAATTAACGAAAAAGAAAACGAAACAGCTAAAAAATTACCCACCACGTATGAATTGATAATCACACTCGGCGCACAAGGGTGTGAGTACCAAGGTGAAACATATCCCACTGAGCAGGTAGAGGTATTTGATGTGTGCGGCGCCGGCGATGTATTTTTAGCAGCGCTGACATCTTCTTATTTGGAAAGTCAAGATATGCATAAAGCTATTGACTTCGCCAATAGGTGCGCATCATATTCGGTTACTAAGTTTGGGACGTATGTTTTAACGGAGGAAGACGTTAGTGGTCTATGTGTTTGATATCGATGGAACCATTTGTACGAAAGCTGTGGATTCTGATTATGGCGCCTGTGAACCTATGAGAGAGCGGATTGGGATGATTAACGATCTCTATGATCAAGGAAACATTATTATTTTCCACACTGCGCGCGGAATGGGCCGTTTTGAAAATAATGCATCCATGGCTGTTGATACATTTTATGAAATGACGATAGAGCAACTTGAAAGATGGAATGTCAAGTACCATAATTTATTTTTAGGAAAGCCTGCCGGCGATGTTTATATTGATGATAAGGGTGTCGGAGATACAGAATTTTTTAACGCGTTGAGATTTCGGCGCGCCATTGGACAATGAAGGAAAACAATCATATACTGCCTATGACCCACGTAGATAAAGGTTGGGGCTGGGAACGCTGGGTTGTCAATTGCGAAGAGTATTGTGGCAAACTTCTATTCTTTAATAAGGGTAAGCGCTGCTCCTGGCACTTCCACAAATTAAAAGATGAAGTATTTTATTTACAGTCTGGCAAAATGATGATATACTATTCAGAAGAAGATGAGATCGACAAAGCCAAGCAGCTTATACTAGGCCCAGGTGAAAACTTTCATGTATATCGCGGACTAAGACACCAAATGGTGGCCTTACAAGACTCCGAACTCTTTGAATTTTCGACTCAACATTTTGATAGTGACAGTCATAGGATCTTAAAGGGTGATTAAATGCAGAAATTGATGGTTATATCGCATGAAAGATCAGGAACGCATTTTTTAATTAATACCCTGGCAAGCCTCGTGGGCGCCACGACTAACCAAGAAGATCTTCATCTGACTGAATCAGAAGACAATTATGAATCAGGAGCATATAAAGAGGATGTTCAAGTGCATTTGAAATCACTAGCTCAAAACGAAGGACCGATTATTAAATCTCATCACCATCATATCTTTTTTGAAGACTTTGATTTTAATGAACACAATATTGTTCCTTTCTATATTTATAGGGATCCTCGTGATGTCATGGTTTCATGCCATCATTATTTTAATTCTCACCCACACTTATTAACGTCTCGAACTTTTCCCTCATCGAGTGGTCCACTTGATTTAGCCTTTAGGGTACAACCTACTGAATATGCATTTGATAAAGCTTATTCGTATTATAAAAATACTTCAATGCTAGAAAGATGGTGTAGACACGTCAACCCTTATTTAAAAGATGAAAGATTTCACAAAATCAAATATGAAGATTTAAACTTAAACTTTGAAGAGACATGCGAAAAGCTTTCAATATTTTTACAGAAAACCTCACAACCCCTACATCGACCGAGTTTGCAACATACATCGGTAAGCCCGCGGAAAGGAATTGTAGGAGACTGGAAAAACCACTTTTCGGAATTGATGAGTGATGAAATTTTAGATTATATCAAAAACCAAGGAATAAAGATATGAGTCTCCACAAGCTAGGCTTTGTACACATACCCAAAACCGGGGGTACAAGTATCTCTAGTATGTTATACGTGAGGTACCGATGGCCACCCCCGGGCGCCCATAAATTTAGTAATGAATTTGAGGGACGCATACCATTATTCACCTTTGTTCGAGATCCAATTCACAGAGCCTATTCTTATATGCAGATGGCGAATCGGAATCGCGACAATCCCTTTCACAAATTCTATCGTTCTTGTGAACACGAGAGGGCCATAGTTCAGACTTGCCATTGTGTCGATAGCTTTCTTGATGGGTGTTATGAGGTAAACAATGCAATGTGTCAGCAAATTGAGAGCCCAAAGATTGCACACTCATGGAAAACCTCCACAGTACAATCTGCTTTGTATCGGGGTCGTCAAAAAGGAGGGTCCAAAGAGATAAGCAATTTAGTATACCAAAGAGCGATTGAAAAATTAAATAATTTCTTTTATGTTGGGATCTTCGAAGACTTTGATGCTCACGTAGCAACGTTTTTCGACAAGATAGATTTATATTTTGAACCTGAAATTAAATCAACCAAGATCCAACATGCGAACAAATCTGAGTATCCTCCCATAGAACCAGAACTCGCTGAAAAATTGCGGGAGAGAAATCAATACGATATTAAATTATATGAATATGTGAAAGAAAATCATCAAAGAATAAACATAAAGGAATGGAAATAGAATGTCAATAGAAAGCTTAGTAGGACAAATTACACGCGGCTCAGTAGCAGGAGATTTTATTTATAACCTTGCTCAAGATCTTGATAATAAAATATTTGTAGACATTGGGGTTTGGAACGGCAAGGGAACAACACAATGTATTATGGATGCTTTAACCGAACGACTTGATGAGTGTGTGGTTTATGCGTTAGAGACGAATAAAGAATTTTATGACGGCGCCGTAAGATATTGGGACAATCGTCTGTATAATTACAACAGTATTGTCCAATCTAAGTTAAAATTAATTCATGGCCGCGTTATTGAGCCGGAAGACACTCCCTCATTATCTGAAGTGATGAAAAGTCCCCATAGCCATGATCGTTGGACCCAATTCTATAGAGAATTTTTTGATGCGGTAGAAGCAGGATGCCCTAATGTGCTGTCTACGATTCCCGCACAAATTGATGTTTTAATCTTGGATGGTGGCGAGTTCACCACATATGCAGAATATAAATTACTTAAAGATCGATCTAGAATTTTGGTGTGTGATGATTCAGCCAAATATAAGTGTGAGAAAATTCGTTTACAATTATTAGAAGATAAAGATTATAAAGTTTTAATTGACACACCTGATGAGAGAAACGGCTTCTGTGCTTTTGAGCGAAAATAATGAGTGATATAATTCAATTTAATAAATTTTGCGATTTACATGACGGCAAAAATATTATTTTTTGTAAAACTGATTTTTTAGCTGCAGAGTTTGAATATATTAAAACACTTGAAAATGAGGTGGTATTGATAAGTGGCAACAGTGATTATGTTATTACTGATGAGATAGCCGCACTGCTTCCTGAGAATGTGGTAAAGTGGTATTGTCATAATAATTTATCGTCTCACCCTAAAACTGTTTCTATCCCCATGGGAATAGAGAATTCGGTAGAAGCTGCCCGCCCCGGACACGGCGTAGGGTGGGATCATGCCATAGAAAAAGAAAAAACGATCTCTTATTTGTTTGAAGACAATGATAGACCGCCCCCTACTAAATTTATTTATGCAAACTTTAACATTAATACCAATCCGCATTGGCGCACTCCAACGAAAGAAATGTGCCAATACTCCGATTTGATCAATTGGGATCAAAGCAAATTAGATTATTTTTCATTTATTAGTAAGATTTTGGATCATGAAGCCGTTGTATGCCCAATTGGCAACGGCCCCGACACCCATAGACTTTATGAGACACTTTATTTAGGAAGGATACCAATTGTTTTTTCATTCAACGAGCAGTCTATTCTCTACAAGAGTATATACTCTCACCTCCCGGTTGTATCGCTGGACAAGCTTGAAGACTTAAATGACGAAGGCTTGTTGAGAGCTAAGCTTGACGAGGCTACATCAAAAAGCTTAGACATGTCCAAATATTCTTATTGGGAAAAAAGGGTTTTAGATTGATGAACGCGGAAAGAATTTTAGTAACAGGTGGCTCCGGAATGGTCGGACAGGCTCTCAAAGAGATTATCCCCGCCGCGATCTTTCTATCGTCTAGGGATTGTGACTTGCGTGCCACTGACGAAGTAGAACAATTGTTTGAGAAACACAAGCCGGAATATATTATTCATTTGGCTGCGAGAGTTGGTGGAGTTAAAGCTAATATGAGCTACCTAGGAGATTTTTATTATGACAATATTCTTATTAATACAAATGTGCTACAGGCTGCACACCAGCACCAAGTCAAGAAAGTAATATCTGTATTGAGTACTTGTATTTATCCAGATAAGGTAAGCTATCCCTTGACAGAAGAACAAATCCACTTAGGACCTCCGCACTCGTCCAATTTTGCATATGCATACGCAAAAAGAATGCTGGACGTACAGTCACGCGCATATCGCATGCAGCACGGGTGCAATTTTATAACAGCGGTACCCAATAATTTATATGGACCACATGACAATTTCCACCTAGAAGATAGTCATGTAATCCCGGCTTTAATAAGAAAGATTTGGGAAGCCAAGAAAGCGGGAACCACCCCGGAGTTGTGGGGGGATGGAACCCCTCTTAGAGAATTTACTTACTCCGGAGACATCGCAAAGATTTTGATTTTTTTGCTTGAGAACTATAATGATGAATATCCAATAAATATTGGAAACACTGAAGAGATTACGATTAGCAAAGTAGCGGAGAAGATTTCTTATAATTTAGAGCATACTCACGGACTCCGATGGGACATTACGAAGCCATCGGGGCAATACAAAAAACCTAGCAACAACGACAGGTTACTTAACTTAGGATGGCAACGTTCGGATTATACCGACTTTTCAACCGGGCTAAAGACAATGTGTGACTGGTTCATAGAAAACTATCCCAATGTAAGAGGAAGCAATGAGAAATAAAACAGCCTTAATCACAGGCATCACAGGGCAAGACGGATCATATTTGGCCGACCTTCTGTTGGAAAAGGGATATCACGTCGTCGGCATGAAGCGCCGCACCTCAATTCTGGCTACCGACAGGATCGATCATATTTTCGAAAACGGAGATCATGTTCTTAATTTTGATTTAGAATATGGAAACATGAACGATTCTGGAGCCATGCATCGCCTCCTCCGCAAGTATATGCCAGACGAGATTTATAACCTTGCAGCCCAGTCTCATGTTCGAGTATCTTTCGACACCCCTGAAGAGACAGCCAATTATGTAGGAATGGGTACCCTGCGCCTACTGGAGGCAGTAAGGAATACATGTCCTGAAGCGCGCTTTTATCAAGCGTCCTCCTCCGAAATGTTCGGAGACAATCCTGAATATCCCCAGCATGAAGACACCTGCCTCTCCCCAGCTTCACCCTATGCCTGTTCTAAAGTCTTCGCTCATCACTTAATTAACAATTATCGACAGAGTTATGGGCTTCATGCATCGAGCGGCATTTTATTTAATCATGAATCGCCCCGCCGAGGAGAAACCTTTGTCACACGCAAAATTACAATGGCCGCAGCCAAGATAAAACTCGGACTCCAAAAGGAACTGTCTTTGGGAAATTTAGATGCCAAGCGCGACTGGGGTTTTGCGGGAGACTATGTAGAGGCAATGTGGTTGATGTTGCAGCAAGAAATCCCGGACGATTATGTAATCGCCACCGGTGAGACCCACACTGTCAAAGAATTTTTAGAAGTGGTTTTTAATTACGCCGGCTTAGATATTGAAAAACATGTCACGATTGACGAGCGTCTATTTAGGCCACACGAAGTACCACTTTTACTGGGAGATCCAAACAAAGCCAAGAGAGTTTTAGGATGGACCCCCACAATTACATTTGAAGATCTTGCAAAAATGATGTATGATGCAGATCTAGCAGAATTAGAAAAATAATATTTAAAGGAGATTAATCTAATGGAAACCAAATTACAACTATCAAATCAAGCCCTAGGGGCAATCATGATAGCGCTTCAAGAATCGCTATTAAATCAAACTGATATCGTCCCTATCTTGAAGGGATTCGAGTTAAAAGAGGGGGCAGAGGGGCTTGTCGTAATGAACCCTCCCACCGTAGCTGCAACACCTACCCCCGGCTCTAATAACGATTTAAAGCAGATAGTTAAATAATGCCACGTTATCGCTATCGATGCGAGGGTTGCAAGAAGGAACAACTCATTTTTCATCTTATCAAAGAGGTGATGACTGAGTGTCCCTTATGTGATACCCAAAATCAAATGAAAAAAATACTCACTACTCCCAACATTATAACAGATAATGGCAGCGAACCCGAGGAAGAAGTGGGCGAGATTACTAAACAATATATTGAAGCTAATCGCGATATATTAAAACAACAAAAAGAGAAAGCTAAAAAGGAAAATTATGAGCCGTCTTGAAATTATATTATCGGCAATTTTAACATTATCGGTTTTGCTAAACGTCGGAATGTTAATGTATGCTAGGACCGCAATCGTCAGAATTGTATCCGTTTCAGAAGAATTGGGAGATTTACAACAAATGGTAAACTCCTTTGCTGTTCATCTTAAGACTGTTTACGAACTAGATTCGTTTTACGGTGATGAGACCCTGCGTGGTCTTCTGGAGCACGCCATATCGTTTAATGACCAAATGGACACTTTTGAATATATTATCTCTCTTACGGAAACGCTGCCATCACCAACGGAAAAAGAAGAACCAGATGACAACGACACCCCAGAAGAAGAAGAAGCGAACCAGACGTAAAAATCATTATTTTACCTCGGATCACGAGGAAGCAATAATTCGATATGCAATATCTACATGCCAACGTGAGCGCACAGAACTATATGTACAATATATTCAACCCGCCTTTAATGAAATGGTCGATAAAATTGTTTTTACTTATAAATTTACAAATTTACCTAATTGTGATTCCCTAAGAGAAGAATGCAAGATTTGGTTAATGACCATCCTTGACAAATATGATCCAAGCAAAGGTTCTAAAGCCTTTTCCTACTTTTCTGTAATTACAAAAAACTGGTTCATTCACAAGGTTAAGCGCCAACAAAAACGCAACAAGCGCGAGATTGATTATGATAACATTTCTAAAGCCTACGAAGAAGAATTTTTATCCACCAACGAATCGTATGTAACCACCCGAGAAGAAGAAGAATTTTGGAGTTCCTTTTATAATGAACTAAAGTCATGGGATGCTTCCCAAATGAAAGAAAACGATCTTAAAGTGTATCGAGCCATTAATATCTTGTTTGAGTCAAAGGAAGAGATTGATATTTTTAATAAAAAGGCTATTTATTTATATCTCCGAGAGATTACTGGGTTGAATACTAAACAGATTGTAAATTCTTTAAAGAAATTTCGTAAGAAATATTATACCTTTAAAGGTGACTGGGAAAATGGCACTTTATGAGTAAAAAAAAATTAGATAACTTAATGGATGAAGCGCTAGATAATATTCGTATGGATAGACAGAGCGCTCGTGAGTTCTTAAATGAAATTGCCAATCAAATTGCCGGCGATCCCGAACAAAATAAATATCTGAGCCCCGTAGCAGCCAAACATGTAGAAACAATGCAGCGCTCCAACGAGCAGTTGGTTAAGCTTATTGGGTTGCTACAGAAAAAGCAAGCCACTGGTGTAGCTTTAAGCGAAACAGACAAAGAAAGCTTATTTGATCTGATCCAAGGGGGCGCAGACGATGCCGTTCCTTAATGCCCTCAATCAAGCGGTCGAAGCGGTTAGGCATCGTAACAAGCAGGCTCAACGTACCGAAGGAAATTCAATTACGGTAACAGCGCGCGTTGTGAGTCCTCCTATTCCATTTAATACAGCCGATGCTGATCTATTATATGGAGACCCCAAAGCCAACCGCGAGAAAGAAGCAAGCCGCGTCCGGCGCGGGCTCGATCCTTCTAGTGCTAGTCGCATGGCAGCGTTTGTTTTTAGAGGGTATATTGTTGATAAAGATTGGCCCCAAAACCCTCATAAACTAATTCGTAATCCTTGTGCCATGGCAGAGGCAAAAGGCGCCCAAATTGCCGATATTGAAGATGCTATTAAGTTGTGCACGAAATTTGTATCCGCTGAGGGATATAGCGGACAAATGCCAAAAGTGGGTGACTGGGTGAAAGTGCGCCTAAATAAGATCCGCCAGCCTGGAAATAACGAAGGAAGTTGGAATACTGCACTCGGAGACTTTATTAACATGGCAGAAACGGAAGAAATTCCAGCAGAGACCATGACGCCCTCCGATCCTCAATGCAGCAGCTTGGTGGGGCAATTTAGCAATGTTGCCAGTGTAGGCACCGCAGCCGATGGCGTGCAAGGCACCCCCGCAGGATCGGGGTCGGTAGACATTACCCCCGATATTCCTCCCATTGTTCAGGCGTGTATGGCAAAAGGCTATTCCATGTATACTGATGGAAAAGTTAATCTTATTGGTGTCCGCGCCCAAGAGATTGTCAGTTCTGATTTGTTTGTAGATACAATGTTTATCTCATGGAAATCCGGCGAAAGTTGGGAAACTCGAAGTTATCCGATCACCACCAAGCCAGGAAGATATGTTCTTGAAAATCCGAAACACCCCGGCGGACATGGCGCATCTGGCAATCGAACAGCTATTTTAAAACCGGGACAATATAGTTCGTGGCAGGTATGGGATCACCATGGACATGTCGCACTAGGACAACTGGCCGGGCCCGTTACTATCTATCTAGATAACACGGCGGATTCGACAGTACATGCAGAACAACATTCTTCACCGTCCCCCACTGAATCAGGCTGGTATGGGATTAATATCCACCGTTCCCACTCTCCTCGCATGGGCAAAGCCCCTGATCTAACTTATAATAAGAGCGGCACACCTCCCCACGGAAGCTGGTCCGAAGGCTGCCAAGTTTTTTCGGATCCAGCGCAATTTACTGAATTTATGCAAATTATTATTAGTAAAATGTCGGAAATGCCCAAAACTACCGGGCTGTCCAATTTAACAAATGGCTATAGCCACCCTAAGTTAGCTGCCCATCAAGGCGGACAATTTGCCACATTTACTTATACTCTTATCAGTTACTTAGATTATGATGTAGCCTCTAGTACCTATCCCGGCATGGAAACTGCCGAAAGCGCTGAGAATACAACGGAATCCACGAGTTAAACGAGATTATGTCAAACGACCGACCATTATGGACAGCAGAGAAATTTGAAGCTTTTAGAAAAAGCCTTCTACAGAGTGCTGCCGACCGAGCCAAGAACGCGCGAAATTATAATAGTGTTCCGGGCGCCAGCGGACTTCTGCATACTTATGTTCAATCTCCTGTTATCAATTTCAATGCCGCGCCCAACCAACTCGCAATAAATACTGAAAATGCAGCCATTGTCATGGGCACAGATCGTCCTGCCGGGTTAAGTACTGGCTATGGCTCCCTAGGCGCCCAAGGTGCCAACACCATTGATCTTGTGGTAGGTCGTATGGCCGGTGCCAACAAAGGCGATGGACCCACAGATGGCGCAATTGTAGAGCCAAGCTTTGGTGCCGATGCGGCTAGAATCTATATTAGCCAAATGACAGATGTCGATACGAATTTTGGATTAGCCGCTGGGCATATTGGAACTGTTGACGGACATTCGGCTATCGGGATTAAAGCTGATGGTGTACGAGTTATTGGGCGCGAAGGGGTTAAAATTGTTACTGGCAAATCCTCTGCATTCCGCGGATTTGGCAATGAAGGCGAAGGCAATGCTGTAGGCGGGCGACTGCCGCCAGCCCCTCCTATTGAACTTATTGCCGGCAACAATACGGACGATTCTACGATTCGACTTGTCGATGGAACTGAAGAGACAATCAAAGGATTACAACCAATTAGTCAAGGTATCAATACACGGGATGCCCTGGCTGAATTGGGCGCACTCGTAGAAGAAATTATAGGTACTCTATTTAATATGGCTCTTCTGCAGACTACTTTTAATAGTGTGCTGGGAGTTACTCCTATTCCTTGGCACGCCGCGGCAGCAGGAACTTTGGCTCCACAATATTTATCTAAAGTTATAAATCCGTTGTGGCAAACCAGAATCAACAAAATTATGTGGAAAATTAATTATTTAGAACCATATGGGTACAAATATATTTGCAGTAAGAATGTGTTTTCTACATAATCACTAAAGATAGCAATGGCAAAATCAAAATTTCTAGAATATCAAGATAAAAATAATGATGGTCTCATCGACGAATGTGGTGAGCAACCTGTTGTTCCGGAAACTAAAGAGTGTCCGGATTGCGTTCCCGATCCTGCAGCCATAGTTCCTGATTGGAAAACTCAAAGCAATGATGAGCCGTGGTATAATGGAAAAGAGTGCACTTACGAAGTTACGATTACTACTCCTGAAACTTCTATGATGCCATCACCCGGCGCAACAGATGAAGAATCTCGCGCCTATGTGCTCACCTTGTTTGGTGTCTATCAAGATACCGCTGTTGAGTCATTGCTGGTAAATCTAGACAAAAAAGTTACTGATGAATCAGTTAACATTGTTAATGCTTATATTGAGCATAAAAAATATGATTTAGATATTCGACCCGGCGCACGTTTAAAATTATTATATTCCATTCCTGAAAAATATTTTAGTTCTTTGGAAGCTGTAAGCAACGAAGACGAAGAAGAAGAGGACGATAGTGAATCCACCCCCGATGGTTCGGATGTCACGGTTGTGTTAAAAAATGTAAAAAACCTTAATCTTAAACTTATTCGAATCCGCAAAGCTCTGTATTTATATGGCCGTTATTATAAGGTATTCCGTGCGCTCGACGGTGCCAACTTAGTATTTGAAGAAAGTGGCAAGATATTTGATTTAGACGCATATGGCGATATGACAATGTTTGGCAATTCTACGTCATCTAAAATTTTGCCGGCACTAGATTCCTTTTTAAATTCTAAACAATTAGACATTCCCAATAGCGGCAAAATTGGTTCGGGCTGGTCAAAAGATAAAATTATTAAACTTACTCTCACTTTTGCGGCTGGATATAGCCGTCTAAAGAAGATTGAAGCCGAAATTGAGGGATGTGTCGATCCGGTGGTATTCAAGGGACGCCTCTTAAGATCTTTGAATACCCGCGAAGCATTTAAAGATCCTACAGCACTAGCTTATTTTGCGCAAGTAGAGGAGATGTACCAAGCTTTAACTAAGCGTATTCCGATGGATTGGAAGGAATATGTTATACAATTTACATTTCCTACCATCGTAGAAAAGGTAAATTACCGAATCGATGAAGATGATGAGTCCGGCGCAGAATCAAATCTTACATGCATGGCAGATGCATTATTAGAAGAAGGAAAACAACTTGGGCAAGATATTTTAGATCCTGCATTTAGTTTGGGCGATGCGATCTCTTATCAGTTTCATCTAAACATCTGCAAAGACCCCGCTCAAGCCCAACAAGAAAAAGAAGAACTAGGAATAGAAGTTTCTCAAGCTGCCCGCGATCAAAGCTATGCCGAACGCGCGCGCGCCTTTACAAACAGTGTCACCACTGTGACCGATCCAGATAACCCTCAAAACTCTCAAAGCATTTATGCGTTTGCTCAAGAGCAAGCTTATAAACAGATAACAAGAAACCAGAATAGTTTTGAAATGCTCTGTATGAATTTTATAACGAGTAAAACAGCAGGCAATTTATCGATTGATGATTTATTTGCTCAAAGTTTTGACAGAATTAAAATATGTGGACTGCAGGCTCTCTTATTAGATACCATTCAATGCTTAATGAAGGGAACAACTCTTGAAGCTTCTCTCGCAAGCATTACAAAGTCGGCTCTTAGCGCAATGTCTATTGACACCTTCGGCCGTTTATTCATAGGTTTGCCGTCCGCCCAACAAGACGATCTTGATAATTTAGTTCGAGCAAAATTGTCTAGCGGAGACTTTTTTAAAGACAGTAGTCAAAATCAAAAACTGTCGGATCAAATGGCTAGCAATCGTCAAATTATTAGACCCTGGCAAGACACTTCCAGCCCCCACTATCCAGACCGAACAATCGCCCAGCAATTTGATCTTAATAGCGCAAAGGGTCAATTAGATCCAAAGGTTGTAATGGAAGCGTATATCCAAGCACTAATTGAAGTGTACGCCGACGATCTGCTAGCTTTGGTTGACCTACTGAATGAGTTCCCCGGCGCCCCGATCATCTCCAATATTATTGCGACGTTAGATTGCCCAGTGCCTCCTATTTTCAACCCTCCGGTAATGGATTTTATTAAAGATCTCGAACTACCTTTTTGTCGAGATATCGGAGATATAACTCTTCCCGCTGTGCAGAATCCTTTTGGGTGGATACCTTCCAAGATGGATATTTCATCTGTGCTGTTCCAAACTGTTACCTTGGCATTGCAAAAAGCTTTGATAGAAATCATGATGAAGATTATGGTGAAGATATGCGAGCTTTTTGGAAGTTTCATTTGCAATGCTCTGGAGACCACCGGAGATTTGGCTGCAGCGCTGGTAACCGGAAACTCCAATGAATTTGCAGATATCATCAAAGCCTCTATCTGTGGTCCCGACGCATCTGACGAAGATGTTAATAATGCGATTGAGGATATCCTTAATACTCTGGGTCCTGGTGGCGGCGCTTTCGCTGACCAATCAGACGCAATTCAGTTCACACAAGATGTATCCTCCGCTACCACTCGAAAAGAACTGACGGATGCCTTTCTGGGCGACTGCTCGAATGATTTTCTTAATATTGTAGACTCTTTGATTGAATATGAATATCCTCAATTAAGACAAGGTTTAAGCAATAAAGAAAAGATTTGCGCGTTTTTCTCTAATTCGGGCAATTTGTTTCCAGCAGACGTCAAAAATCAAATGCGTGACTTTTCCAATCAATTGCCGGAAAACGACACACTGCCGGCTAATCCGAGCCTTTGTGCCGATCCTACCCAACTCGAAAACTTCTGTCAGATGAGAATTCAATTATTGGAAGGTCGTGCTAGCGAAGAACAAGTACGAGAGATGTGCGAGAACCTTCAAGAAGAATTACAAGACAATTTAACTGATTTGGGCAACATCCTTCAAGATACTCCCAATTATATTTCGGATAACATGCCTCCGATAGTATCTGAAGAGCCGGGCTGTGACGATGGGTTAATCCCCTTTGAGGCTGAAGAAGCTGCCAAGGTAGCAACAATAACCCTTACGGATGCTCTCGAAAAACTGAAGCTAGAATATGTGGAAGACATGATGGGAGACGGCGGAGTACCCTTTACCGATGCTGATTGGGGGCTTTTGAATATGCTTCTGTCGGATACTTACGGCAACCCCCTCACAGTTCACAACAAAAAGGCAGCCGCGGCAATTGGACCCGTAATGGATTTTATTACCAATGAAGATCTAAATCTCGCGGACTATACACCATGGACCTTTTGGATGCTTTTTATTAAACCGATGCCGTCTCTTTTTCAAAAGGCCGCTTTGCCGACTAAGGTGGCAGAATGGATGCGAGAATATTTGCAAGATCATGCTCCCGCTGTAGAGGTGAAGAATGACTGGCAAGATCCCGAAACCTTCTCCAGAACTTTTAAAGAATTAGGATTTAATGGCTTTTTTGGTGGCGACGTAGATCTAACTCAAATACCAGATCAAGGATTTAATATAAAATATAAAATAAACTTTGAAGATGATCGCGTAAATGTTATTCGTGCCGGACGCAAAGCGACTCCCGATACTTCGCTTGAATATCGAGATAATTGCAAAGGAAGAAAAAAAGGTCAAAATCCCACTTATGATCACGGCTTTAAAATTGATATGTACTTGAGTGATCTTCATAAAAAAGATGGGGAAATTGCCAACATCCCTAGCAACAATGTTCGAGTAAACATTGATGATGTTCAAAACCTAACAGCCCCGGGAGATCTGCCTTCTATTTTTTCATTGTTCAATCCTTTGAGCTTTGGATCCAATACAGCCGATATGTTTGCAGCCTTGGTTAATCCAACTCTACCCGACATCGCAGATGAAGAAAGAAAATATGAATTCTTTGCCATTGATAACACCTTCGACGGCATAGATATGACACAATATCCCGAACTTTTAAGAACTTTTGAGAAATATGAAAAGGACGCTCCCCCTCAACTGATTTTATTAAAAGAAATCATTAATCAACAAAATACCTCCACCGTAACCACTTCTCTTTTAAAAGCTTGGTATAATAGCGCTAATACCAATTTGGAAGCTTTGATAGGTTCTTATTTTGTAGACAGTGGAGATGCCCGGGAGGCTTATAGATATGGCGCTGCATATGATAATCTAAGCTACACTGAATTTGACTATATGGCTCCTATGGAATATCAGACCGGCTTGTCCCCCGCAACCCACCGCGCCAGAGTTGGCGTATGGGCGACTGACTATACCGTAAATCAAGCGACCGGACGCTACACAAACGGGGATACAGGGCTCCCCGGCTTATTGTATGCGGATTTGGAAATTTATGATCCTGACGCCATAGGCAATTACCGTAAAGTAAGAAATAGCGATATGATCCTGGGAATTAGCCGAAATCAATATAATGCTGAAGTAGCACACAGTGGAGATGAACGCAAAATTTTTGATGAAACGCGTGTTTTTTATCTTAATCCGGTTCAATACGGAGGTAGCTATAAGCGAGCCCCAATGGCCGTTAAGCCTCTTAAAAATAGAGGTTGGATGGGCTTTGTCGATGCCATCTTTCCTCCTATAGCAGATTGCCCCGATACTGATGATGATTTAGTCGACTTTGGGAGCATTAAGAAACGTATAGATGATTCTTATTCTCGCATTCCAGAAGATCAACGATTGAAGACTCCACAAGAATGCGCGGTGGAACTTCCCTACAATAGAATCTTAGAGCGCGTATCTAAAGCCGGCTTAGAATCTATTATCTCCGCTGCAATTCAAATTTATGTAGGGACTCATTTTGTAAAATGTATGCCCATGTATACCTTTTTAAAGCCTTCGGTGTCGGATAATTATAGCAATATGCTAATAAGCTATATTGTAGAAGTGATGGAAGAGTCTTTAAAAGATGCTCAGGGTCCTTTGCGAGAAATGTTCAATACTTTTAAAGATAATGAATTCTGGTATGCCTTTTTAGAACAGAGTGTTCAACTATACGGGCGTCTCGTAGACGATGGACAAATAATAGAAGTACCGGTGCACATACAAGAGGCTATCACAAGGCTTAACGATATGCAGAGTGTATATGACTATCCCAACAGAGATGCACTCATCGAGGCTATTAAGCTCGGCGATGAGCCATGGTATCAGATTTTTAATCTTCCTGGCTATAGATCTGAAAAGAATTTGGAAGCGGTACAGGCAACCGAAGAAGATGCTAAATTAATTTTAGGAGAACTAGTTGCACGCGAATTCAATGCCTTATCCCAGAGAATAGAAGACAACCTAGAGAGTGCCGGCATGCCTTCTCAATATGATAAATTAGCTTATTGGTTTTTAGAACAGGCTGTAGAGGGAGGGCAAAATTTAAACTTAAAGGGACCTTTCACCGAGTCAGTAGCCGATTTTCCTCAAGGACCTGAGCCTTATTATACAACTGGTGGAGAATTATACATAAGCGAGAAGCTCGATAATGATAGCCCTTATGAGTCAGGCGCCGATTATATAGGGTATTACCATGTCCATACTGATGAATCAGGCGCCACGATTTATATGGCCGGTCCCGAACATATTGAAGCTGACCATGATATTTTAGCTCCTTATGAAAATAAAATTAAAATGCTCGCTGCTGATGGCAATGGAATTGGAGGGATAACGCCAGGGATTGCAAGGCACGCGGTCTCCTCAATATCGGGGTGCAGCGTTTTTTATTATGTATCCGTTGATGGTGTCCCCACTCTTCCTTCTACAGCACAGACCAATATCAATAGTATATCTCCTATAGGACAAAGCCTTTCCGAGGTATATCCGGGCACCCTTAAGCACGTAACCGACGAAGAAGGCAGTGTGGTTGGATTAGAGGGGCATTTGGGGATTCAACATGTAGTGGAATTTTGGTACACCGGATATAAAATAACGAGCGTCGAAATAGATGCCTTGGATGTACTAACAGAGAACTTTGAGCCGGCAACAAACGATAGTAAATTAATGCTATGCTTGGTCGATCACTTAGTTAAAGATGAAAAATTTAAACTATTTACTGAATATATCTTTCCTCTTAATAAGTATACCGCCTTAATGGCAATTTATAATGATCTTGCATTGCTCCCATCAATTGGTGAAAGCATCTATGGGCCGGCGGATTTAGAAGACAAAGTGGACGCACTCTTCCAATCATCACCGCCGGCCCAATATAGCCTCTTGGAGCCATGGCAACTCAAGCCCGGTGCCTATTTTGACACACAAGCATATGCTCAATATGTGGTCGACAACCCCACCGATTATAAGTTACCCGATCCCTTTAACTTGGATGGAGGTACCGACAGCGATGGGCTCCCCCACTATGGTGGAAATGATGGCTGGGAAGAATATTCAGTCCGAAAGCCCGGAGCCCTCGCTAGTCTCTTTGGAGAAACTACTTGGGATCAGTGGGATCAGATTCTTTTGAGAAATTCGAAGAGTCGAATAAAACAGATATTTAAGAGCTATTATTATGCACGCGATTTTAAGCCTGGAGATTCACTCTATGAAGAGCGTCCGTCGCAGGTTCGTAAGCAGCGTTTAAGAGATTTGATCAAGCCCCCGGCAGGAATTTCCATTGTACCATTCTGGCAACGCCGTCGTTTACGCCCCAATCCCTTCATTGCATGCGAAAAAACTGATGATAATTCAGATGAATAGATATTTAGGTATGAGAGCAATATAACATGTCTTCTTTAAGTATACATTTACCTATCACACAAAATTCTGCGGATGGGTACACAATGATTAAGACCATCAAGAGAATGGTGGCTCAAAATCTAAAAATGATTATTCTCACGAATCCGGGAGAACGAGTCATGGAGCCTAATTTTGGGGTGGGAATACAACAATTTTTGTTCGCGGGTCGCGGCGAAGGAGTCGAGGGCCAAATTGCGCAAAAGATGCGAGACCAAGTTGGGACCTATTTACCTAATGTGGTCCTGAATGATATTCAGTTTGGATTTAGTGAACTGGATAGAAATATCATGGCTATTAGGGTTTTATATAGTATCCCAGCCCTAGGTCTTCAAGATTTGCTTGACTTAACTATTTAATTTGAGGTTTTTTAATGCCAGATGATCAAAAAAAGATTCTTCCCATAGATTATACTAAAAGAGACTTTAGTGGAATCCGGGATGAATTAACACAAATTGCCGAAAGGTTCTATCCCGACACGTTTCAAGATTTTAGCGAGGCATCATTTGGAAGCATGATGCTTGATGCTGTAGCATATGTAGGAGACCAGCTTTCTTTGTATCTGGATTATAATATTAATGAGTCCTTTTTAGACACAGCTTATCAATATTCTAATATCGTTCGCCACGGTCGCGCCCTTGGATACAAAAATCCAGGACGCCCTTCTACGTTTGGCCAAGTTGCCCTGTTCGCCATGGTGCCGGCTTCTACAACCGGTATGGGTCCTGATTCACGCTATCTACCAATTTTACAGCGCGGCTCACGGTTCACTTCCCAGACAGGGCTTAATTTTGTATTGTTGGAAAATGTAGATTTTGCGAAGCCAGACAACCCAATTGTCGTCGCGCAAACCGACACCGACACCGGCTCCCCAACGCATTTTGCCATTAAGGCATATGGAAATGTGGTTTCCGGATACTTCTCACAGAAAGAAATGTCAGTAGGGGGCTATCAACGGTTTTTGAGATTAAGGATTCCGGGAAGCAACATTTCTGAGATTATATCGGTAACGGATGCCGAAGGCAACGAATATTTTGAAGTAGATTATTTGTCCCAAGATATTGTTTTTAAAGAAATAGCTAATCAAAATTTTAGAAACGATAATGTTCCTTCCGTAATCAAGCCGACCTTAGTGTCGCGAAAGTTTATTGTAGAAAGAGACCGGTCAAACACCTATATCCAGTTTGGAAGTGGGAAATCCGGCGACTCGGAAATTGTAGCTAATCCTCAAGCAGTTGCCATGGAAATCTTCGGCAAAGACTACGTGACCGATACAACGTTTGACCCTTCGAGACTCTCTAAAAATGAAAATTTTGGAACGGTGCCAACCAATACCACTCTTACAATTACATATCGTTTAACGAACCCCAACAATTCAAACGTGGCAGTGGGTGGTCTTAATACCGTGGGCCGAATTTCATTAGACTTTAGTGATCGAACTGGGCTTGTGGCTTCCAAGGTTAGGAGTATTGAAAACTCTATAGAAGTAATTAATGAAACCCCCATTGTGGGAGACGTCACCAACCCAACTAGTGGAGAAATTAAGCGTCGAGTTTATGATACTTTTCCCACCCAAAACCGCGCCGTCACGCAAGCCGATTATGAAAACCTAATCTATCGCATGCCCGGAAAATTTGGTTCTGTTAAACGCTGTTCTGCCCAGAAGGATCCTAACTCTTTAAAGAGAAACCTTAATTTATATGTAATTTCTGAAGATGTTTATGGAAAGCTAACTCGGACCAACCAGACTATTAAAAATAATATTAAAACCTGGATTAATCAATATCGCATGATTAATGACACTATCGACATTTTAGACCCTTACGTGGTGAATCTTGGCATCGATTTCGTAGTAAAAGCCCAAGCCGGCGCCGACAAATATGATGTTTTAAATCAGTGTATTAACACGTTGGGAGCCAAATACAATCAAGGCTTCTTTATCGGAGAGCCCTTCTATATCAGTGATATCTATGAGACCTTAAAAAAGGTGCACGGCGTCCTGGATGTGCTCAAGGTGAAAGTAGATAATAAGGTGGGAGGCAACTACGCCGATACAGTATTAGATATACGCAAAAACCTTTCACCTGATGGTAGCTATTTAATGGTACCAAAAAATGTGATTGTAGAACTTAAGTTCCCCACGACCGATATTCGAGGAAAGATTAAATAATGGGAATCAAACGATATAAGGCCGATGCGGATACAACCATTGTCAACGCTTTCAAACCCAACTTAAGGTTCCGAGGTACCGGCTCCAATATGGGCGAAGCCGATATTATGGAGGTTTTCTCCATCTATGGCCGCGAAGCTACCGGTTCACAGGAACTTTCTCGTGCCCTCATTAAATTTCCGATGTCCAACATCACCACAGATCGCACCGCCGGAACCATCCCTGCTAGCGGCAGTGTGACTTTTTATCTCCGCATGTTCGGCGCCAAGACTACAAAGACGGTGCCTGTAGACTACACTTTGGTGGCTCAACCCGTTTCTGGCACATCCTGGCAAGAAGGTATTGGATTAGATCTAGAAGCCTACAAGGATGAAGTCAAGGGTAATACGGGAGCCAATTGGATTTCTTCCTCGAAAGGAAAGCCATGGGCTCTTGTAGGGGGAGATTATTATACTGGCAGTGCCGACACCTATAAGCAAACTTTCACCACAGGACTTGAAGATCTAGAGATAGATATCACCAAACTTGTGGAAGAATGGGTTGCCGGCACATATTCCAACTATGGAGTTGGTGTTCACTTAACAGCGAGCCAGGAGGCTTATTTTTCTAAGTCCGCCACCCCGTGGGGTGTCATTGGCAATGCTAGCGGAAGCGTATTAGTACGCCCAGACGGAGCCACAGTGTCTTATTATACAAAGCGTTTCTTTGCACGCGGCTCCCAATTCTTTTTTAAGAGGCCCGTTTTGGAAGCGCGCTGGAACGATGTAACCAAAGATGAGCGAGGCGAGTTCTTCTACAGTAGTTCTCTCGCCCCCACCGGAATGAATTTAAATACAATTTATTTATACAACTATGTGCGAGGGCGCCTAAGAGATATTCCCGGCGTGGGAACAGGAGCCGTACACGTAAGCTTATATTCCGGTACTGTGGGACCTACAGGATCGAAGTTGTTATTACACGATTCGAAGTATAACGTAAGTGGTGGTCATGTCTCCACAGGGATTTATTCAGCCTCGGTTTGTTTGACAGCCGCCTCCACACCCTTGAAGTATCTTTTTGATGTGTGGCACAATGATAGCGCCACAGAATATTTTAGTGGCTCAATTGATCCGAAGCCTCTTAGCGGCTCCCAAAAGGCGCACAATAAGATTTACTATATGAATATTAAAAACTTACAGGGCAGATACCGCAAAGATCAGCGCGCCCGAATCAGACTATATGTGAGGGACAAATATTGGAGCCCGACTATTTACACCAAAGCGAACTCAACAATAGAGTCCACGACAATTTATAGCGCCTCTTACAAGGTTTATAGAATTTTAGATGGGCTGGATGTTGTGCCATATGGAACAGGTAGCGAACTTCACACCCTGTTGTCCTATGATATTTCAGGCAATTATTTTGATTTTAATATGAGTTTATTAGAGACCGGTTACGGTTACGGATTTAAATTTGCTTTTTATGATCCGGAACTTGATTCCTGGCTAGAGCAGCCCTATGTATTCAAATTTAGAGTAGAGGATTATGAGTATTAAGAAACTTTTTGGTTCTGTGGAAGATGGGCGCAATTACCTTTCCGACACGGACCAGAAGGACGCATTCAAAGACGTAGAGTCGGAACGAAATTTAGAACAGCTTAAAGCTAAGCAGTCAACTTTCGTTCCCCAGGTCGACTACACCCTACCCTCACAGTTTGCAAAATTTGGTTCTGCGTATCTGTATTATAAAGGCGCAATGACTCAGATTACGGACTATTATCCGTATGATGGCTCTGATGCTGAAATCAATAAATTCTATAACAATCTTTTAGATATAGAAAAATACATTTTCAATCACATGTATCCTCGTAGAAACGGATATGTGAAGCTAGCGGAGTCGACAGGGACAGGGCACTCGGTAACAGGCACTACAGGAGCAGGTGTCGGTCCGGCCGGATATGCTATACCCACTACAAACGAATATATTACTTTAAAGGGCGGACCGCATGCTGTTAATGCTACAGCTTCTTTGGTTCAATCTTCTAATGATCCTTATTCTCAAAAATTTCAATATTCGAATGTTTATGATACTAGCATTTATACGACGGAGGGGCTGCCTTCGGATTATGGGCAAGGCACGCGCCAGTCCAATTTACAATCTAATTTTGATACGGGAGTTTCTATAGAATTTTGGATGAAGAAGCCGTCATTCAATTCGTCTGAAGATGGAAATAGAGAAACCATTTTTGATTTATGGACGAGTGGTTCTCATACATCCTCTGCTGATTATGGAAGAATTATATTAGAACTTACGGGCGGTGCTACAGCGACCAGTCCTTTCTTGTTAACAGTACACTCAGGCGCCACCTCCGCTTTTACCAGAGTAGAAATCGGCTCTGCGTCCCTCACTCCTAGTTCACTAGCCACCTGGACTCATATTGGATTGGTCATGTATAATACAGGATCCGATTTTATATCCAAACTTTATGTGAATGGTGCGCTTAACAACACACAAACAGCCGCTGGCACTACTATAAATCAGCTTAAACAAAAAGATACCATGGCGCGCATCGGAGCCCTTTTAACGGCGCCTAATGATGCAGATTTCAGATTTGATCCTGGAGTGCTAGCCGGCGCAAACAAACTTAGTGCCTCTCTAGATGAATTCCGTTTCTGGAAAGTTAAGAGATCGGCACAAGATATTGGACGCTACTGGTTTACGCAGGTACGCGGCGGCAGCAACACCGATATTTCTAACACGACCCTTGGTGTCTATTATAAATTTAACGAGGGTATAACGGACAACAGCACCATTGACAGCAATGTTTTGGACTACTCGGGGCGTATCTCTAACGGTAATTGGATAGGATACGGCACAAACTCTAGATCTACAGGATCGGCTATTGTAGAGGCGTCAGCCTCCGCCACCGAATATAAAGATCCTATTATCTATAGCCAGCATCCACGGGTCGCCGGTTTAAGAGAAGGGCTTCTTGAAAGCGGGTCTTATTATGATGACACCAATAACTCCCTATTCATGAATTATGCGCCCAACTGGGTTATTGAAGAGCACCGTGATAATGAAAACAGCAACCTAGCTATTATTTCCCATATCATGGGAAGCTATTTTGATAAGCTGTATTTGCAATCTCGCGAATTATCCCGATTGAAAGGGACAAACTATACCAGCGCATCAGCGCAACCCCTCCCATTTGCGCAGCATCTACCGCAGTCTTTAGGATTATACACTCCGCAGATCTTTATTGATGCTACTGTAATGGAGCGCTTTTTAGATAGAAACAATGACTCTCGATTCTCTGGCAGTTTGGACGAGACTAAGAATCTTGTTTACTTAAATCTTTATAACAATCTCACGAACATTTTTAAGTCGAAGGGAACAGAAAAAGCATTAAGAAATGTATTGCGATGTTTTAATGTTGACGAGAAGCTCATCAAGATTAATACGTATGCTCAAAATACAACATTCCCTTTGAGCAACAATTATGAGCAAGTATTAGAAACCAAAAATTACGTTAACTTTAATAAAGTCGCCAACAGAAGCGCTGTTATATATCAGAGTGTTTCCGGATCTGGGCTAGAATCTCAAAATCTTTATCCGCAGCCAACATTGCCGACTCATTGGCGGGAACCTAACGCCGATCTCTCTTCTTGGACCCAAGGCCGCGGGTTTATTAGCGCAAGTGTTAATCAATATGAAGTGAATTATGGCGCAACAATTGAAGCAGAAGCGTTGTTTCCCTATTGGGATAATAGAAATTATAGCGCCGATCCACGCGATTATACAACGGTATCGCTTTTCGGAATGGTAACACCACTGACTTCTTCGGGCACCCCAGATGTCGGATCCCAAAAACCGAACGGGCCCGGGCTGAGTGGTTCAGATACCACAGTCAATCCGGATGATTATGCCAATTTTCGGGTACAAGCAATTAAGGAGTCGCCGACATCTAAAAATGTTTATTTTGTATTAACTTCCTCAGCCGCGGCAAGCTCAGTACACCCCAGTGGTTCGAGCTTAGCCAAATCTTCTATTTTCCCACTTTTATCCAGTAGTGCGTTCTTTAATATTTATGATAACACGATATGGAATTTTTCAGTTCGCGTTGAAGCGAAACACGATACCCCCACGATTTATATTACAGGATTAGGAGACAGTTCACCCTATAAACCCGAGTATAATGTTATATTTGAAGGGCGTAATATTGATTCGGGCTTCGTGCGCAATAAGTTCTCCGTGACTGGAACTATCCCATATGTTTCCGGAAACAATTTCTTAAAAACACCAAAAAGACTTTTTGCAGGCGCCGAGAGAACAAATTTAACGGGAACATTAATAAACAAGTCCGATGTTCTCATAGGCTCTATGAAATATTGGGCCAAGTCGCTACAGGATGGCACATTAGCCCAGCACGCTCATGACGTCGATAATTATGGTATTTCCGGCTCCTATCAAAACGTAAGTGCCATTGATACCAAAAATGCCAGTTCTGATGTATTGAATTTGAATACTTTGCTACTGAATTGGACTTTCGGACAAGTTACAGGATCGAACGCCGGCGGAAACTTTAGTATTTTAGATTTGAGTTCTGGATCGATAGCGCGCCAATATGAATATGGAACAATGGGCGCCCTCACCGGGTATCAACAGCCCGGCTGGGGCTATGGGTTCCCCGCTACAAGCTCTGGCTCCATTAAGAAGAAGCAAATAAACACCTTTAAGTTTATTGAACCCGAAAGGGCAACTTCTGGGGATGCGATCCAAATTCTGTCCGAAGATGACAAGGTTTTCGGCGTAGTCGAAACGGTACCCAATTATGTCTATACAGTTGAAAAGAGCATGTATCGGGCAATCTCTGAAGAAATGCTCGACTTCTTTGCGGGAGTTGTAGACTTTAATAATCTTATTGGTGCCCCTGTTAACAGATATCGCATGCGCTATAAAGCGCTTGAGCAACTCCGCGGCATTTTCTTTGAACGTGTAACCCAGACTAGTCAAGTAGAAAAGTTTGTAGAATACTACAAATGGTTTGATGACGCGATGACCCAGATTATGGGACAGTTGGTACCAGCTTCTTCCGACTTTACCTCAGATGTTTACAATGTTATTGAAAGTCATGCGTTAGAGAGAAACAAGTACAAGACTCAATATCCTACTTTGGAAACCAACCCGGGAGAACCCGGTGGCGCCATCCAAGGCATCGGGGAGATGGGCATTGATTATTCCGAAATGGCTTCAACCCTGGCGGCATCTCCGCGGCCAACTAACAAGCACATTCCTTTCTGGAAGAAACGAGCCAAAAGGTCATCCCCAGAAATTACTTCTGGCGATGCGACGATTGATACTCAACGCGAAACCTACCGACTTGTTATCAATTCTGCTCCACGATTTGCGACCAAACCTTTAGTAGCCGTAACCAGAGCCGGCACCAATTATGAACCAAATCTATATGCCAACAGAAATTTCCAGAAGCTTTATGAGCTAAAACACGGAAAAGTAAACGAATCGTTGATTCATGGCGGCGTGAACTTCGAAAGAGGCAAGAACATTCACTATGTCTATAACTCTTTGTATCCTTTTGGTCCCATCGACACGACGGGCGGACGTTTTGTCCCACTCAATGTGTTGTTAGGGCTTACCAAGGATATGACTCCTATCCAAAACTTCTTAGATAATCGAGAGCTAAGAAAGCGCGTTAAGAGAGCAGTTCTGGTATACTCAGGTCGAGATTTCCAGAAGGGCGTAGGTTACGAAAACATGAAGTCGACGCTAGCGTTCCCCTTCAACATTATGAGTTCGTCGGTCACTACCGGCTTTAATCAGGAGGTAGTGAACAACGTTGGCGCCGGACTAGAAATCACAAACCTTCACAATGATGTTTATGGTCCAGATATGGAAGTACCCATGCAGGGACCATTCACCGAGAAGTATGTTGGCGGACACCAGTCACGGCATGTAGGGCTGAACACTGGGAGCGTGCCTGATACCTATAAGACACGACCTGAAGCATGGAAGCTCTTAGTTGGCGAGTGTCCCGATCAAGGTACTGGTTCTGTGGGTATGGCCTCTCCGACCTATCCGTATCCGGATGTGGGCGCGCCCCCAAGCAGTTCAGTAGGCACTATTAAGATTACCAATACTCTTGGGATTGGAGATTACGTTACGATTGGCGACGGCGGAAGTTCGGTTAAATTTAAAATCCCTTTTGAAAATGACAAGGCTATGTTGTTCCAAGATCGCGCAGGCTCATTGGTGGCTTTATCGGGAGATGCATCGGCAAGTTATGGGCTCCCTTCCGACCATCCTTTGGATTATTATCTTATTGAAAAAGGCACTATTAGCGCATGGCTTCGTGCTGACCGCACCACTGGCACTGGTTGGATTTTTGCCGCGGGACTGAGCCACGGAATTATGGCTTTTGGATATCGAAGCGATAATAAATTACAGCTTTATCAACAGTGGTATAACGCCGATGGAGGGGGAAACGTAAATGTAGACTTTCGCACCGATGCCGCGGCCATTACCGATGGTGTGTGGCACCATGTTGCCGTAACCTATGATGCTACTTTAACCGGAGCCATGGATCCTAAGTTCTTTGTCGACGGGGTTTTGCAAGCTTCTTCGGTTTCAACAGCTGTCCCCACGGCTGCGGGCTCTCAGCTTAGACTCAGGCAAAAAGTTGAAGGAACATTGTCCGGGTGTGGTGCATGTAGAGTAATAACCGCGATTGGTGGCTCTGGAAATGCTACCGTTACTGTGAGTGGTGCGCTCGATGAAGTCAACATCTGGCAGCTAAGCATGAGTGCTGATCAGATTACTGAGTTGTATGCCACCGGAAGCGTGTTGAATCTAAAACAACATTCAGCATATTTGAATAATAGCGCGAGTTTATATTCCTGGTACCGAATGGGAGATGACGCCAGTGATGCTATCGATGGCACGGGAAATTATGACTTAGGGACCAATTCGATAGTTGATCAAACTGGACGCGCAAACGGTAATCCTGGAGATGTGTCGAGTCCCGCGATGTCATTTACGACCAATGTAACTACTGCTTCCGCTGATCCAGACACGTTTACTACATGGACAAATGGGGCAACAGTTAGTATCACGGCTCAGAATCTTACAGATGCAGTTAATGCATCTTCGTTGAACATTAGTGCATCAAAGGGAGCAGGCTCATGGCTAACGTTAGCCAACACTAAATATGGTGTGTCCGGCTCCTCAAAGAGAAGTGCACGCGGCTCTCTCGGAAACGTTACCATTGTTGCCTCGGCTTCTTCTGGCCAGATCTGGCCTTTCGGAATGTCTGGCGGTGTAGATCCTGTAATTCTCAACTTTAACGCACCACGCGCAACTTATTACCGAGACTTTATCGCAAAGAGCCCTGTAAACATTCGTAACATTCAAATGAAGACGGGTTCCACCATTATCGGGAACTACCAGCACAACTATGAAGTTGTTAACTCTGTCGGAGCTTTCGGAAACCCACGCTCCTTCATCGAGAATCAGCCTACACTGCCGTCTGTTATCACCTCCAATACAAACCTTAACAAGGGAGGCTCCGCCAGTTTCGGTGGCACCCAGACCGGACAGACAGTACTTAATTACCTAACCCTCAACCGAGAATCTGCAAGTCATTTTGATTTCGGACTTGATTATGGAATTACGGACAACTCCGGCGCTTACGCCAATAAGTCGATTATCGTATCGCGATTTGGTGCTCCTGGTGGCCGCGAAACCATGGCAAGAGGTTATCAAGATTTTAGATCAGGTGAATATTCGGTATACAATGCGGTACCTTATAGAAACTTGACAGTGTTGGATGCCGGCGGCGCCGGTACTTATGTTCTTTCTAATATGGATCCCACCGCGCTGATTGTGACAAGTTCGGGCTACCAGATTACTGCTAGCGGCTACAGAGTGAATGACATTCACAACCGACCGTTTGGTTTGCGTCAGCACTTGGCGCGCCACTCAGGACGTTTTGGGCGAGATTCCTATGCTATTACGGGCGCCACCTTTGCTCTTAACGGACCGGGAGCATCGTATAATCAGTTACCGGCCTATAATAAGACCAATAGAAATCCGCAGAAAAAACTTATAATAGCATATGATGGAAATTATTTAACTTCGAGCCAAAGGGATAACTATTTTGTTTCACATCAAATCCCGCGCTCTGACCGTCAATATCTCTGGATTACATCTTCATTAGTGAGCGAGAACGATAACTTTAGATACCTTCCTCGCGATTATATGGTGAGTACCTCTCTTGGATATGTGGAACCTTATTCGTTTGTGAGCGCCAGCGCCGTAGGTTCTGCTATCTATGTCGGATCTCGCCGCTGGGGATACCCTCCTGGGGAAGGCTCTGGTACCGGCTCCAGTGCCCAGCCCACCGATTTTGCCGGCATCAATTTTAACGTCTATGAACCCGTTAGCTCATCAACAAACATACTGGGATATCCCTCTTCCGTAGAACTCTTCGATGGCACCGCAGCATCCGGTCAATATATAAATCGTACAACTGTTCCGCTCTCCCGGTGGAGTGCTGGCTCTATATATTTCGCGCGTCTCCAAAGCTATGCATTTAATGCATTAATGCTTCATCGGAACGGACCTTATGGATGGCCAATTTTTAAGCAGATTGATTATAACAATCCCCTCACTCGCTACGAAAAGCGCAATAACCTGCTTTCAGTGTATACTCCTGGTACCGGAGACAATGGCACAGATTTTAAACACTTCGATCTTTCTCCCGTTTCTATGCGAGGCAGACCTGCCAAGATTAACTTCGACACATCCGACACAGAAGATGTAACCTTGGTGGCATCTCATAACAACATGGAGATCTTCTTTAAGAGCAACGAGCTTAATGATATGGTAGGAGTGGATTACGATGAAATCTCCACACCGCTAGAACAAGTAATGGAGATCACTAGAGTTAATCCTTCCTATAGCCCTAACTGGATTATGTATAGTGAGAATATTTTCCCGTCTTCTCGCAATGAATTTGAGAGTTATGCAACTCAGCGAACCGGCTATAACAACAAATATTGGGCGAAAACACAAGACCGCGCGCTCGGTGATGCTACAACGCAAGCTCCACGCGTGGCATTAGCACTAGAGCAAGAACTTTCTAATTCGTTTGGCATTACGATGAACAATGCGCCTTTACCTGACCCCAACGATGGAAGGACGATGACTGGTCAAAACTATTTACAACTTACTCAATCCGCATGGCCCCTGGATCCTCCTCAAGATTTCATGACACGATGCTTGTGGGGAGATACAGATAACCACCCCACAGATCTTGGAAATCGCACGCCCGATGCGAGCGTTGGATGGTGGTATTATCCCATCTTCGCCGGCAATATCCATCCTAGTACTGCCAGCGCGTATGCCAGCAATATAGATGCCTTCGCGTCGTACCGACAAAACATTTTCCGCGGCGAGCCCTCCAGTGGTGTAGGAAACGGCGCCGGCGCCGGCGAACTTCAAAATTACTATGTGATGCCATCCATAAGATCGACCCAATATAACCGTACTGTTGCTGTGACGCAAATGTCCCCCGGCGCCCTCTATGCACGCAAGCAGACTCTCGGATCACCGAAATCGGTGGTAAGCCCTACAGGTATTGAGATATCAGCCACTGGCTCTTTGACAGGAGCATTTGATCTTTATGAGCAATTAATGATTGCATCGGGTGCTGACGGAGGATTGATACAAGGAAATGGAATTTGGGCGGGAGAAGCCGCGTGGGATGCACCGAGCAATGCAAGTATTATTGTTCAATCTGGCTCTATCGAGCGTTCAATTTCCCGCCCGTCAGAACCATGGTTTACTACATATGATGACTTTAAGCAAGATTTGAAATTAAAAGCCAAAGATTTTTCAATTGTTCCCGAGTTTCGTATTAGCGAACATGTAACCGACTTTAAGAGACACGGAATATCCAATCAAGACAAATCTAACATTTTTGAAATTCCCGGTACTGGTATCAATAGTGAAACTACAAGCAGCTTTGGCTTGGATTATTCTAATTCTGAATTTCTTAAAGACTTTTTGAAAATCAAAGAAGACTCTCTTTTGGATGCTACCGAAATTAAACTAGAGTGCGAAGCAGCAATTCGATTCAATTCATATAAGGGCTTCTTTCCAGTTCAAAGATCGACAGATCTGGTATCTCAATGGTCTAGTTCATATTTCGATGGTCTTATGGCAAATGTGAGACGAATGGGCGAGGATCTTCGCTACGTACAGGCAACGACCGGAGCCGTGGGCCGTGATTTATTGCGGGTAAATGGTGGTGCCACTCGCCCTGTCATAGCTCCGCTATTCGCCCCAGGAATTCTCTATAACTCTATTAAATCGGGGATGGCAGTAGATTATCCGATAATTACCGATGGCACCAAGATGCTTCATTGGCCATTTTTGTCTTCATCGCGCGCCGGTACTGTGGGCTCTGCCTATGATTTAACTAGCAGCGGCTGGAATAGTGCCGACTGTACCGTTCGCTATACTTCGTCTGCCGCTGATCAGCTTGTAGCTTGGTGGCCTTTGACCGAGGATGTATCATCCGCTGGAAACTCCGGAGATTCTAGCAGTTATAGCCACGATGCCGATTGGTCCACGTTCGGCTCAAGGCCAGGTTATGACGGTACCGCTACCCCTGCCATCTATGTGGGTCAGGGTTGTCAGCGCATAGATGATTCTGCTCGCGAGTGCGGCGATATCGGCGCCGCAACTATCTGGAATCCAATTATTGGCAACGACACCGGCGGAGGCTCGAATGAGATGGTAACCATCGCCGGATGGATTCAAATCGACGAATACGACGGAGTAGCCACTAACAACGTCATCATAGGCTTTGGAGATACGTCGCTACCCGAGACCGCCGGCGTTGGAGAGATAACTTTTGGATATATGCCCTCGCTGGCACGATTAACTTTGACGACACGATGGAATGGGGGTGATCAGACTCTTTGGCTAAGCAGCTATGTTTTTGAACAAGAGACTCCATATACGTTAGGTGAGGAGAGTGCTTGGTATCACGTAGCAGTAACATATGACGCCACAGATCCCGCCAATTTACCCATTATGTATATTAATGGACTCAATGCTTACGCCTACGAGGCTGCATGGAAGGCTACTCCTACTGGTGTATGGGACGGCATTCAATCAGGCTCGTGTACTATTAGTGGTTATAACCAGCTATATACCTGGAACGGGAACATGCAAAACCTCTCTGTGTGGAAGACGATTTTGCCTGTGGACGAGATACGGGCTCTGGCTCAAGCAAAAACTTTCCAGAATAAAGTTGGTGGTTGGGCGTATGTTACTGGAACCAATGGTTTTAATTATGCCATTACCCCCAATGCTAATAATTTAAAGAAATCGGCCGAAGACCCCGCGGGTTATACTGGAACTGGATCATTTTGGGACAAGCGAATTCCTTTTGAGGCAATTATTCGACCCGAGCTTTATATGGCTCGGGATCCTCTCATAGACTTAGAATCCCATTCTTGGGCAAATCTCAAAAATGTAACAACTTCAATGGGCAATAGTCCAAATGATGATCTTTATAGTTTAATGGCTAGCAACTACTTCGCCGAAATTGGCAATTTCTTTCTGCAGGATTCTCAATATACTAAATTAGAATCTGATGTGGTAGGAGACAAGCTACTATTCGAATCAGGAAGTGTTTATGCGGCGCGCATTAAATTGCGTAGATCAACTACGGGTCCTCGTATCTATAGTTTTGAGCCCGATTCTAATGGAAATACTTACGCTGCTTCGACGTCTTCTATTCACGGACCTTCATTTTATCGGCCCCTCGGAGGCTCAACTACTTATAGTGGTGACCCGGACACCCCAACCGTTCGAACTTTCTTCCCCACCGCTGCCTACTTCCCACTCCCACAGGATCCCCAATTCGCCGGTACAACCTTTTCCACCGCCGGCGGCGGTAGTGAAACAATCCGAACTCCAGGATTCCGAGAGACTTTTACTTTATATAGCCGCCCCACAGCGTTTGGTCCGCCCGTAGCTTCGGGCCGCATTTCGGGAACCCTGGCATTTGATACGAATGCTTCGACGGTTAACATCGTAACTCCATTACGAAGTCGCCCGGGACGATACACCTATTCGCCTAATGGTCCCCCGGCCCTCCCTCAACAAATATCTGCTGCATATGTGCAAGAAAACGTGAATAGCCCGATGGATTCCTATAGCGGATACAATTGGGCGTTTACTCCTCCGTACTATAATGGGGAATCTTGGGCTGACATTATTTTCTGGCCAACAGCCGGGAAAGAATATGGTGTGGAAGATATTTTATCAGAGGCCAAAATTCAGTATTGGAGATATGATGGCGGCGGCCGCGGACGCGCTGGGGATTTGGCTGCCGCACGCCGGGAGGCAGATAGATCCGCCACAGTAAAAAATGATGCGTGGGGAACTTGTAAATTAGGATTCACTGGATCCGGGAATATGTCCTCGATTGATGGCGTCATAGCCGACCGCGGCGCAATTTCCGGCGCCTTTGTGGGTTCCGTTCCTGGCATTTATGATGCAGATTCTATTAATAGAAATGCTATGCAAATGTCCGCTAGCATTAACTTGTTAGGCATCGAAAAAGTACAGTTTACTGAAAGAGACAAATTTGATAATATTACGTCTACTCGCGACACATCCACAGGCACCAAGTGGGTAATCCAGCCTAAATTTGAAACTCCTCATTTAAACTTTAACAACGCATATAGTCAAGCTAAAATGCCTCTTTATGGGTCCGCATCGGTACCTATTGGAATATGGCATCAATTTGGAGATATTCCGACAGATCCAAATGTGGGTATTTTCTTAGAAATTGATGATATTCCACGGCAATGGCAGAAAAACCATTATGAAATGTGGATGTTTGATAGTATCTATAATAATAATAATGCATCCGGGTTTGGAAATCAAGAGCGCTTTAGATCTCTATCACGCGTATTTGGCTTTAAAAATGAAACTAAGTCAAAACGCCTGGGAGAGTTAAAAGACAGTCAAACCTTGCGTGAGGCAATTGTGGCTGTTCCCTATATCACAGATGTGTCTCCATCCGTCAATCCTGCTGTAGGTATGAGTAACGATTTGGTCCAAACAAACAAAAAGTTTATTAATATTCCCATCGAAAGATTTGAAGCAGCGCAAAAGGCCCGCGAAGGCAGTCTCGAAGGAGACTCTTTAGTGACCGCCGGCGAATCCATTCGTAAGTTAATTCAGAAAATGAATCGGTACGTCCTGCCACCTCAGTTTGATTTCATGAATAATAGATCAGTTGATCCTATGGTCATGTATCTCTTTGAGTTTGAATACAAATTAGATCGAGACGACTTATCATATATTTGGCAGAACCTCGCACCTCGCGACTATAAGAAATTAACCTTCCAGAAATCATCTATTGCTCACGAACTAATGGATACCGAGTTGTTATCTCAAGCAAATATTATGGACAATCCTAATTTGCGTTGGATGATATTTAAAGTTAAGCAGAGATCTCAGGCAACTTATGAGGAGATAACCGTCGCACAAGCCGGCGATACCCCTCGAACCCCGTTCGTACAGGGCGCAGTAGACCCAAAAACCGGCTATAAGATTGCCTATAACTGGCCCTATGATTATGTTTCTTTCGTAGAAATGGTGAAGATTGATGCGCAAGTCTTGTATGGTGGAAGAGGCACTGCCCAAAACCGCTTGTCGCCCAATAGAACAACCCCATCACCGCTTCTAGAGTCCCCCTCGGACCTGCAGGCAGGACTGACAC
>Ga0209128_1000186_pt1 | contig 43633 bp, 39 predicted proteins | sample ETNvirnome_6_100_FD_184072 | JGI IMG/M metagenome (GOLD analysis project Ga0209128, IMG submission 184072) | Marine viral communities from the Pacific Ocean - ETNP_6_100 (SPAdes) (version 2) | ecosystem: Environmental > Aquatic > Marine > Oceanic | place: Pacific Ocean | collected 2013-06-19
GATTTGCTTAGTCGGGCTAGCCAAAACCCCAACGATTGGGTGCAGGATAAGGGGTTTTATCAAAATTATTTATCGCCTTGGTTCAATGCCGTGCCCAACATCAACGACGGCAACGTCGGTGGCAGCCTCGGCAACGTCGGTGGCAACGTCGGTGGCAACAAGGGCGGCAAGGTTGGCGGCATCGGCGGCAGTGCCCCTGCTGTCGGACCAAGCCCGGTAGAAAAGTTCGAAAAGACTTTTAAGGCTAAAGTTGTTAACGAGGTGGATCCAACGCCTGGAGACCCCATGGGCGCATATAATATTATGGTGCGTAATAGCGATTATTATTTTGTGCGAGATGACCCATTTTTAAAAGATGTTTATGCCAATCGTAATTATTTGCCCTTTTATAATGAAATTTATTGTTCATTTGAGCGATCGAATTCTCTTATTGCCGAACCATCTTTTTCAAAGGCTTTAGAAGAGTTCAAATTAAGAGATACGTTTTTGTTTAATTCTGTTTCCTCATATAATGACGCATCAGAAGTTGGAGGTTTATTGCGCGGGGATTCACTTGAGGACGCCTCCTTCAATCCAAAAATTTTATTCTCTGCGGACAAAGATGATGCGCCCTTCATCTCGGGCAAGGAAACGTATGCGGGACCATTTGAAGTTGCCGGTCTGCAACTTTCACCTGATTCACATTTGAATGTTGTTAAATCCGGTGATCGTTTAGGCGAATATCTTAAATTTTTCTTTACGGACGGCGCGACTAATCCCGCTATATTAAATAAAAATGCAGGATTTTTAGAACCAAACACCTTAAATGCATTGGCAGATCGTTGGGTAAAGAAAATAGCACACGCTCGACCCTACCAAGTGCAACAGGAGGGCTTCAACCTCACCCCCGCCGAAGCCGAACCCGTAGAAATGTTTGTAACCAATCCTTTTTACGGAAAAGACAATACAGTTGAGCCATCGAAGGGTAAAAAACCCACAATACCTCTTGTCAAAGGAACGAATCTTATGATTCTCGCCGATATCGCTAAAAATTTAAAATATCGCAACTTTATATCCAGGCATAACAAAACAACTGGCGGCGAGCCTCAAAAGAGCAAATTATTTAAAGCGTTAATGGTAAATAAATTTAGTCAAATTGTTAAAGATAACCAGCTTACTTTTTGGGATTCTCTAAAAGGCAAGCGTACTTATGCAGAAGTGGTCGGCTATTCGATTCAGCGAGTTCGCATTGCTGAAGAGCAAGGCGATGAACAACAACAGGTCGAAAAAGAAATGTTTTTCCCTATTGATATAGATGCCGAGCAGGCACTTAATATTGTTGATTCCGACGTTTATTATGATACAGATTATTATTATAAATTTTATTATCATGTTGCCAGTTTGGGAGTGGCAACAGCGTACCATCAGTTTTTGGGATTTGAAACGATTGGTCAGAATGGAGCCCCGATTACAAATGCGTCCAAAACCAAGCTGAAATTTGCTTGTGTTTCTTATCCTGATTTAAGAATGTTCAAGGTGCAAGTTGGTCAGTCTAACGTGATCAATATTTATGATAGACCACCTGTGTTTCCCGTTATTAGGGCAATTCCCTACAAGGATAAGCCCAATGAAGTAGGTTTTCTTTTCCAAAATAATTCCGATAGGCTCAAAGCAGAGCCAATCGCAATTTTCAAAAAAGATGAGGCTTTGTTTGCGAAGGCAAGAGTTAACCAAAAAGCAATGGAAGGCGAGGCAAAATCTCGGGAAGCTTGGGAAGTTACCAAGCAGATGGCTGCGAGCATGTACTCGTGGGTTGGTCAATCTTCGAAACAGGGTTATAATTTGGAGTTTGCGACAATATCAGATTTAACAAAAGTAGAAATGTTTAGGCTCGACGAGGAGCCAAAAGAATATGCAGATTTTGAAGATGCCAAATTACAAATAATCCATCTCGATCAAACTACGGGTTTTATCGACAAGGTGGAAACAAATAAAAAATATTGGTATACCTTTAGAACCGTTAACTGGCATGGCTTGGTTTCTAACCCAACTGCCATTTATCAGGTCGAACTGATAGAACATGATGCCGTCAGACTCCCACAGATTAAACTCTTTGAGTTCAGATCGCCAAAGAGAAAAGAAGTGTATGAATTTAATTCGTTATTGCACATAGCCCTCTCTCCAGAACAAATGATGGTGACAGACGTGTCAAAGGCAAATTCAGCCGATGCTACAACTCTGGCGTTGTCAGATGGAACAGCGTCTCAAAAGACTAATTTATTTACCAACAAGAAAAAGGGTAAAAATAAGTATATCAAATTAAGACTTACTTCCAAATCTACTGGCAAAGTAGTGGACATCAATTTAATTCCCACTTTGGAAACTCTTAATTATACCTTACCCCCCGTGCAGGGTTTTAGTTTGGAAAAATTTGGCGATTTAAGCTTTGGGGATCAACAGGACATCAAAAAATATTTTGATTTGAACTTTAAATCTACAAATGAACTATTTACTAGAGATTACGATGATTATGGCGTTTCACCAAAATTAATTAATAAATTGAGTGATATGCTTGAACACAAGGGTTTGGATAAACTCGCGGTTCTATCGTTAATAGAGAATTTTGAAAAATTGAGAAACAAAGAAGATGATTAGGAGTAAGAAATGGCTTTTTTAGATAATTCTGGAGACATAATTTTAGATGCGGTGCTCACCGATACCGGACGATTTAGGATGGCAAAGGGTGATGGCAGCTTTAAAATTGTTAAATTTGCTCTGGGCGATGACGAAATCAATTATCGTTTATACGAGAATGAAAACAATCCAAGTGGCGTTCACGCTTCGGGCTCTGCTTATTATGATTTGTCAATCTTGCAAACTCCTGTTTTCGAAGCGTTTACGAATAACACTTCTGTGATGAAGTATAATCTTCTGTCGATTCCAAGAACGGATATTTTGTATTTACCCGTTGCAAAGGTTAACAATGTTGGAGTTAGCGGTGACAACAACGGCGACGAGAACTCTGTCCGAAACGAGACTCTTCTGATCCAATTGGTTGCAGTGGATCAGGATACTGAGAAGTCCCTGGTGGGGCAAAGGGGCGTCTTATATGGACAAAATATCGGTGAAGGTTCAAAATATTGCAGGGTAGACTTTGGCTTGGATACAACGGATCTCCCACCAGCCGCGCAGTTTGATAATAGCTTGCGCGAAACTCAATTAATGGTACAGATGGATAATCGCTTGGGCAACTTGCTACATCTCCCTGGCGTTGCCCAGAACATCTCATTCTTAGACGATGATCAGGTAGCGACGTATTTTTTGATTAATCCCATTGCTCCTGCCGTGGCGGTCAAGCCCGGTGGCGGTAAAGGCGACTTTGTTATTGCTGGTCCGCGCCAGGGAAGTTATAAATTTATGGTTCAGGCAAGCTTGGATCTACAATCGTCTACACACTTATTCACCAAATTTGGCAGCACTGTAACTTTGAATGCTATCGATTATCGCTTCATTGACACCTCAGTGCGAGTAATTGGTGCAACGATGGGATATTCAGTGGATGTGCCCATTCGATATATGAAAAAGGTATAAACTAAAAGGATGAACAATGGCTAGTATTTTTAAAACTTTAACCTCAAATGATGTTACTTCAACGAAGACGCTTTTGCATGAAGCAATTCCAATCACAGGAACAATTGTCAGTGGAACTTATGCCGATAATAACATAAAGACGTATGGTCATGGAATGTTTGTATCGGTATACGATTATCCGTATTTAAGCTCTTCGGCTAACCATATTTTTGATATGTCGGCGGGATATTCAACGCATTCAGAGATGTCAGCTACTCACACCGGCACCAACATGCAAGATAAAAAGATCAACATGTATAATATGATGGCTCAAGTTTTGGTCGGATTTGATATGACCGGCACCTTGGAGCGGTTTGACCAAGATGGTGACATTGCGGCAGGGGGTACTAAACTAGACAATTGTCTTTTCTTTAATTTTGCTCGATTGTTGAGCAAGGATGAAATTCAAAAAGGCACCGTTCAGTTATCGTTTGATACGGGCGGCACATATGCTAGCCCCACTCAAAACGTTACTCTTACTGATGTCGGCGCTGCCACTTCTTCAAAGGTTAATTCACCGGCAGGAGAATATGGCATTCTTTACAAGGACGGCTCGGCAGATTTAGCGAACGCGCTCGGGCTTGTTTATTATCAGGCAGGCGTTGTAGTGCTAACTTCTTCGCTTTTTGATGCCGCTACAAGCATGGATCCAACAAACAATGATAACATGTCTGACATGATGGTCTCTGCTTCGATCGACACGATTACGCAGGCAGTTAGACATCGAACGAGAAACATTCAGTTTAATAACACAACAGAGCTAAATTCTACCGTTTATTTTTGTCGAGCCAATAATAATGATTTTAATTATAGTAGCAATCCCACTTATGTTACTGGGAGCAAGATTATGGTAAAAAACGTAGCTGCCGATCAGCCACAAACTTATCCAACGACGGTAGGTTTGTATGGAGCAGATAATGAATTGCTCGCAGTTGCAAAGCTATCAGAACCCATTAAGAAAACACCGGCATCGGAGTTGACATTGAGGGTTAGACTTGATTATTGATGAAGAATGTATTTAAAGGAATTCAAGAAAGGCGAGGTATTAGTAAACACCCTCAAAGCCCATCCAAAAACTGAATTTGTTTTTGGTAACGGAAGAATATTATTAAATAATATCTCCAGTTCTAATCCTGATGTGCCTGATGGCAATGTTAGTCTTTACGGCATGAGTGTTGATCGTCTCGCCATCTACGGCGGCGATGATGCTCCCTATTACGCTTTTATTTCGAAAGACGGCGCGAAAAATTCGTTCACTATCACAAATACTGATGATTATGTATCGTCAGCTTTCGGCGAGGAATTCACGTCTTCTTACCCTTTGACATCTACCATTCATCAGGAGCTTGGCACTGATACAACTCATCTTAAAGCCCTCCGAGTCGCGGTAGATTATTATAGATATTATTCTAAATATTTTGACTACGCTGCGTATATTGAGGGAGTTGAAACAAATTTACTAAGCATTCCGTCAATTTTTTATAGTTCTCATATTAAAAAAGGGTCGGTTAAATTAGATTTAGTCTTTACTGGCAGCTTGGTTGGAAGAGCCCAAGATAAAGATGAAGATGGAATTCTTTATCAAACAACAGGCAATATAACCGGAGAACCTGTTGGTCTTGTTTTATACAATGAGGGTTTTATTATTCTCACGGGCAGCACAACCATCCAGCCAGGAGCCTATGACGCTTATTCGCGTGGCGCAGGCAATGCATCGTGGTTGAACTTTGGAGATATAAGTTCAAATGTTTCTGCGTCCATATGGAGGCTCGCTTTTAGTGGCACAACAAATACTCCGGTTATGACGATGTTTGCCATAGCCGATGTTAATGAATTTAATTATTCTACGAACCCCACGTTTATCGATATTGATGATAATAAAGTTTCAAACACGGGGTCTACATCTTATTCGGAATATAGAAATAAAACAATTAAAAATGTTGTCAAAAGCTCGTATACTAACCATAGTGCCAGTTTTAAGAAAACAACCTATATTTCCCAAATAGGACTTTTTGATCAAAATAGAAATCTAATAGGTATTGCAAAGTTAGCCACCCCTGTTCGAAAAGAAGAAAAAGATTCTTATATTTTTAAGTTAGCGATAGATCTGTGATTTTAGCCCTCGACATTTCTACAAGTATAACCGGAGCATCTGTCATTGATCAGGATGGCGGCATTGTTTTTTGTGAAGCCTGGGACTTGAGAAAGAACCAAGGCGTCTTCGACAAGGCACAAAAAGTAAAAATCGAATTAGCAAACATTTTTAATACATTTCCTATCGAGCGTGTTTATATCGAGCAGCCCTTTATGTTTTTTAACTCGGGTGGCTCTTCGGCAAAAACAATGGCAATATTACAACGCTTTAATGGGATTGTGAGTTGGTTGTGCCTTGAGCAGTTTTCTTCTGAGCCAATGTATCTCACTGCTGGTCAAGCTAGAAAGCTAGTGGGATTGAAGATTCCCAGAGGTCAAAAAGCAAAACCAGTTGTTTTGCAATTTGTTCTTGACAAAGACCCCACTTTCAGTGTACAATATACAAAGTATGGTAACCCAAAGCCCGGTGTCTATGACCGAGCAGATAGTTGGATTCTCGCAAAAGCAGGCTGGCAAGAATGGAAGCAAAAGTCAGAATTCTTAGAGGCGTCTTAGGAGATTTCCGCGTCACGGGATCCGAACGCCTTTTTCATTGTCCAGCTTGCAAACATTCCAAAAACAAACTTTCAATTAACATCGAAAAAGACAAGTTTCAATGCTGGCATTGTGGATACGCAGGAAGATCCTTGTATCGCATTATCAGGCGCTTTGGCTCTTTCCTACACCAACGCAAGTGGCGCGAGTTCATTCCCGATCTAGATCTGAGCAGGTTTGAAGAATTTTTGCAGGGCAAAGAAGATAGTGAGTGGGAGCAGGTAGTTGACTTGCCAGAGGATTATGTTTTTCTTGGCAACGGGGGTCTGCCAATGTCATCTCTAGAACCGCGCAGGTATCTTGCTGAACGCGGGATTACAATGGATGACATCTTGTTCTGGAAGATTGGTTATTGCGCCAATGGTCCATACAGCAGGCGCATCGTTATTCCTTCTTTTAACAGCAATGGAGACCCCAACTATTTTATAGCTCGCTCCTACAAGGGGGGTTGGATGAAATACAAAAACCCGAAGGTCAGCAAGGATGTTATCTTTAATGACCTTTACGTTGACTTTGATGAAGATCTCGTATTGGTTGAGGGTGTTTTCGATGCCATCAAGGCAGGAGAGAATGCCGTTCCAATTTTAGGCTCGACGTTAAACGAAGAAGGAAAACTCTTTCAAAGTATCGTTCAGAATGATACCGCAGTTTACATGGCTCTCGATCCTGATGCGGAAAAAAAAGCTTGCCACATCATTCAAAAGATGCTACAATATGATGTAGAAGTTTACAAAGTAGACATCTCTGGATTTGAAGATGTGGGAGAAATGACGCGAGGTCAATTTCTAGAGAGGAAGGCGGCAGCAACTTGGGTCAACCCTGACACGCTCTTCGATATGCAGGTGGCAAACATATGATTAAAATAGCTCACTCATCTGACACTCACGTCAGGAATTTAAAATACCTTAAACAATATAAGATCGTTTTCGATCAAATGTATAAAAAGCTCCGAGAAGAAGAGGTGGACATTATTGTTCACTGCGGTGACTTGGCGCACACTAAGACTAATTTATCTCCAGAATATTTTGATGTTGCATCAGGCTTCCTTAAGAATTTAGCTGACATTGCGCCGCTTGTTATTATCCCCGGCAATCATGATGGTAATTTACGAACGTCTACAAGGCAGGATGCGATCACCCCGATTGTTAAAGCCTTGAATCATTCCAATATTCATTATTTAAAGCAGTCTGGAGAATTTGTCCTTGGTTCTGTTTGTTTCAATGTGTTATCCGTGTTTGATACCGATAATTGGGTTAAACCATCTGATGACTCTAAGATCAATATTGCGCTTTATCACGGTGCGGTGTCGGGTTGTGAAACAGATTTGGGCTGGAAGATGGATAATGCCGATCATGATTTGGTTATTTTCAAGGGACACGATTACGCCATGTTGGGCGACATTCATAAAACCAATCAAGAGCTTGACATTGAAGGTCGAGTGCGTTATTGTGGTTCGACGCTTCAACAGAACTTTGCCGAGACAGACGACAAGGGGTTTTTGATCTGGGAGATCGAGGACAAAGATAAGTTTGATGTAAGGATGTGTTCGTTTAAGAATCCAAAACCTTTCGTTACAATTGAATTGACGCCAAGCGGCAGACTTCCAAAGAATATCACCGCCCCACAGGGTGCGAGGATTCGTGTTGTAGCCAATGCTCGCCTACCTTATGATAAAATTCGTAGAGCAACCGAAGCTGTCAAGACTCGCTTCCGCCCTGAGAGTGTTACATATCTTAATCGCTATAAGGGACAAGCGTTTGTCAACGAGAACCAGCTTCTCATCGAAAAGAACCTTCGTGATATTGCGGTGCAGGAATCGTTTATAAAAGATTACCTCAAGGATTATGAGCCAAGCGAAGAGCTTTTAAGGGAAGTCTATCGATTAAACACTCGTCTTAATCGCGAAGCAGAGGAAAAAGAAGACGTTGTGCGAAATGTAAATTGGGCTATCAAGAAGCTAGAGTGGAATAATCTTTTTAACTACGGAGAGAACAACTCAGTAGACTTTGATAAACTGAGCGGAACTGCCGGCATCTTTGGAAAGAATTTTTCTGGTAAGTCTAGTATTGTTGATTCGATGCTTTATGCGTTGTTTAACTCAACGTCAAAGAATATTCGTAAAAATGTTAACATCATTAACCAAAACAAAGACAAGGGATCGGGCAAGGTCACTATTCAAGTGGGGGAAAAGCTTTATACAATTGAGAGAATATCAGAGAAGTATGAACGCAAATTGCACGGCGAAGTGACAATTGAAGCAAGAACCGATGTGAAGTTTGTGGTTAAAGACCTCGTTACTGGAGAAGAGGAAACGCTTGATGGCATAGACCGCAAGGCGACCGATGCTGCTATCCGACGCACATTTGGCACCCTTGAAGATTTCCTCGTTACCTCGATGTCTTCTCAGATGGGAGCTATGAATTTTATTAACGAGGGTTCCACCCGCCGAAAGGAATTGTTAGCCAAATTTCTTGATCTAGAATTCTTTGATACCAAGTTCAAGCTGGCTAAAAATGAGTGTGCCGAAGTGAAGGCAATTCTTCGTCGGATGGAAAGCGTGGATTATACCACAGAAGAATCCGAAGCGCAAATAGAATTTGACAAAGTTAAAGAAAACCTTGTATTAAAGCGCCAAGAGTGTCGTGATATCGAGGGTAAAATAATAAACAAGGCAACGGAGCTTCGGAATATTAAAGAGGCGTTAGAAGCGATTCCTGATCGTATCATTAATCCTAAAAAAGTCAAGGAAAAAATTGGAGCTAAAAAGAAGTCTGTCGAGCGTTGCGAAAATCGCAATGAAGCCTTAAGGCTGGAAATTGAAAATCAACAACTTTTTATAGAAAAGTCAGAAGAAACTTTAGACAGCATGTGCCTTGAAGAACTAATTAAAAGGCGTGAAAATTTTGCCCTCAAGAGGGAAGAGTTAGGTAAAGTTCTTGTTGAAATCAAAAAAGGCGAAACAGAATTGATCCACTTAAAGAGATCAGCTAAAATTTTAGATTCGGTTCCGTGCGGTGATGTTTATGCTCAATCATGTCGATTCATCAAAAATGCGTTTTTGGCTAAAAGTCAGATTAAAGATGTGGATTTGGCTATTGGGGGCAAGAAGAAAATTGCGAAGGCTGCGGAAGAGACCTTGACCGATGATAACATGGACAATGTTATTAGCCAGTATCGAAACCTGATCCTTAAGGTTTCCGAGGCAAAAACAAAAATATCTCGCAACAAGCTTTTCCTTGAAAAAAACAAGAAAGAGCTTGCCACTCGTCACGAAGAAATCCAAGATCTACAAGCCGAGTTCGATTACTATAAAGAGCATAAAGACACCATTGACAATGCAGAAAGATTAATGTGGCAGCAGACACTTTGTGCCACGCAGAAAATTAAGCTAGAAGACTCGCTTGTTGAGTGTACCGAAAAGATCTTCGAACTCGTAAAAGGCGAAGGATCCCTCCAACAAAAGGTGGAAAATATCCGAGAAAAGAAAACTGAACTTGTCGCCCTACAAACTGAGTTCTCAGCGTATGATCTTTTTATGAAATGTTTTCATTCAAGCGGAATTGCTTTTGATATTATCAAGAAGAAGCTTCCATTTATTAATGAAGCCATTTCAGAAATTCTAGCCAATGTGGTAGACTTTGAAGTATTTTTTGAAGAGAGGGGAAACAAGTTAGATATTAATATTAAACATCCTCGATATCCTCATCGACCATTAGAGCTTGGCTCTGGTGCAGAAAAAACTTTGGCTGCTATGGCAATTCGGATTGCGCTTCTCAATGTGAGCAATATGCCCAAGCCGGATGTTTTTATTCTTGACGAGCCAGGAACAGCGCTTGATGCAGATAATATGGAAGGCTTTACGAGGATCTTGGAGATCTTAAAAGAACATTTCAAGACTACATTACTAATTACACATATAGATAACCTGAAAGACTCGGTAGATACAACAATTGATATTATAAAGTCTGAAGAGGGTTATGCCTATGTTAACCAATAAGGATAAAAAATGTCAAGAATTAAAGCATTTGCAGATAAACATTTAGAAAGATTTATGTCGAGAAAGCTACTGGTGTGGCTAACAACGACGTGTTTATTGTTAACAGATTATGTTAATAACGACCAGTGGGTAGCGATTGCGTTAGCTTATATTGGATCGCAAGGGCTAGCAGATATTGCGACAGCTTGGAAGTCGGGTCAGTTGTTAAAGAAGGGCTAAATGACTTGGCTAGCAGTTAAAACATTTTTCAAAAAGGCTTGGGCACTCGGTTGTAAATATTGGCAATATGTTGCTTTGGCTTTGTATACGATTGTCGTCGTTGTTTTGCTGCGCGATAAGAAAAATGTTGACAACATTAAAGCCGCTTTTAAAGCTTCAAAAGATTCTCATAAAAAAGAAATTGAAGCAATCAACAATGCCCACACAGAAGAGCTAGCGAAGAGAGACAAGATCATCGATGATTACCATGCAACCATTATGAAGCTTGATGATGAATACAAGAAGCAAAATCTCAAACTTCACGAATGGGAAAAGAAAAAGATTAAAAAAATTGTAGAAGAGACGCATAATGATCCAGAGGGCAGAGCTAAAAAGATTTCTGAAGAGTTTGGCTTTGAATTGGTGATGGCGGATGGTTAGGCTGATTAGTTTAATTTTAGTTTTTTTAATTGTGTTAATCCCTGCAAACATTTATGCCAATCCGAAAGTAGCAGAGATCAAAGCGGGGCAGAAAGCCCCTTACAATGGTATTTTATATGATTATGAAGCGAACGCAGTTTTGCTTGCCGCAAAAGAGAAGGGTCAGTTAGAGTGCTCTCTTCAACTTAAGCACACTTTGGCTAAAGAGAAAGCCAAGTGCGATATGTTGACTTCTACGGTTAAAGTGTCATTGGATGCCGCCGAAAAGAAATATAATTCAATCCTCAGTATCAAAACCGATGAGATTGAACGCCTTCAAAAGATTGCGATGAACCAGCCCAACTCCCACAACCATTGGTGGTTTGCTGGTGGTGTTCTTAGTGGTGTAGCCATGTCGTTGGGGATTTTTTATGCAGCAGTTCAGGCTTCAAAATAAGATAGTTTTAATACTTGCCTTATTGATCGGTTGTTCCGATTCACAAAAGGGTCAAGATTTTAAAACTCCTATTGGCTATAACACGCCTGACGCACAAACGTTAATACCATCAGACACTTCATCAACTACGGCTGACTCTGTTGCTCTTAGCGGCGATGCAACTGCCATCGTGGATAGTGATTCCTCCACTACAAGCCAAGTGGATACCTTTTTATCCGAGGTTGCACAATCTGACACATCGTCGTCCTCTTCTGACACACAGAGTGCTACCGATACAACAAAAAAAGATACTGGACCACCGAAACTTATTTGCATTGACAAAGACAAGGACGGCTTTGGCATAAATTGTGATGCTGGACCAGACTGCGATGACTCTAATCCCAACTTCGCCGTGGTCTGTCCCGACTGCACCAAGAAAAATTATGTTGGGTGTGCTTGCAAGGGGGTTGCTGCCAATTGTTATACCGGAAATCCTCAATGGATCGGTAAAGGAGTGTGTCAAGCCGGTGTTCAACTCTGCAAGGGTGGCTATTGGGGCGATTGCAAGGGTGAAACACTCCCGACCCCAGAGATTTGCAATGGCAAAGACGACGATTGTGATGCTTTAATTGATGAAGGCGTGCTTTCTAGTTGTGGGACGTGCGATTTGTCTTGCACTCAGCAAAAGATTGGTCCTGATTTTGGAACTCCGTTTGACATTGGAAGCTCCAAGGGAATTAAAAAGAATAAGAGCGGTTACATTGAGCTAGACATTGGCAAGTCTAACGTTGATCTGAATCACATCTGGATCGCAAACTCTTCTGAAAAGACTATTTCAAAATTAAATACTAAAACTGGTAACGAGGTCGGCAGATATCGAGTCTGCGGAAGCCCTTCCCGCACATCTGTGGATCTAAATGGTGATGTTTGGGTGGGTTGCCGCTCTGATGGCGGCGTTGTTAAAATTATTAACGAAAAGAACAAATGCATTGATAAAAATAATAATGGCTCGATTCAAACTTCGCAGGATACAAACAATAATAAACAAATTGAATCGAATGAAATGCTCCCTTATCAGCAAGACGAATGCGTAAAGTTTATTGTCTATCCTGATGGAGCCACAGTTGCGCGAGCCGCAGGCGTTGACAAAGATAACTACGCTTGGATGGGGTTCTGGAACTCCAAACGTCTACGCCGATTGCACCCCCTGACGGGAGCTTCTACTGATATGATCAATATCAACTGCAATCCTTATGGTTTGGTCATTGATCAAAAAGGAATTATTTGGGTTTCTGGTCGGGGTTGTAGTTCTCTTGTTAGAGTTGACCCGAAAACCAAGGCTGTGACCAAAGTGGGCAACGGAAAAGGTTCACCGTATGGAATTAATGTTGATATGTTTGGTAAAATCTGGATTGCGAATACAAACACATATACTTCTCGTTATGACCCGATTACCGGAGCGTGGAATTCGGTCAGCCACAACAAGCGTTCACGCGGCGTTGCGACGAGCAACGATGGTCATGTCTATGTGGCTTTGGACTCAACAAGCACTATTGCAAAGATAAATGCGGTGACGTTGACGGTTGTTGCACACATCTCTTTGGGTGGTGGTCGTTACCCGGTTGGCATTGCTGTGGATTATGATGGCTATGTGTGGGCAGTTAACCAGAGTAAAGGCTCTGCATCGAAGGTCGATACAAATAAAAACAAAGTTATCGGCGAATACAAGGTCGGGAGCGGTCCTTACACCTATTCAGACATGACGGGCTACACGTTGCACAACTATACAGCCCCAAAGGGCGATTTTTCGCACATTTTCGGTTATTCTGGGTGGTCTGGAACGGTAAACGAGTCAAAAATCACCACAAAGTGGGAACTTATTAACATTGATGTGACGTTACCTCCGAAATCTCACATAAGTCTTCGCTACAAGGCAGCGGATTCCCTCAAGGGACTTGATAAAGCCCCCTGGAGCAAGAATTTTGGTCCATATCCTCCTGCCCAAATGCCATTAAAGTTGCCAAACGTTATGGGCAAGTTTTTAAAGGTAGAGGTCTTTATGCAAGCGAACGATAAAAAACAATCACCTCTTATTAAGTCCTTGTCGGCAAAGGGAAAAGCAGTGGTGTTAAACTAAAATGAACAAGAAAGACCCCAACTATGTAGTTAAACTTGAAAAAGCCATCGCAGACAAATACGGCAAGGAAGCGATTCAAAATCCCAAAGCTGATTGGTCCGACGACAAAGAAAAACAATACCAAAAAGAAGTAAAAGATATTAACCGCAGGCTTTATCAATTCGCAGAGTCTTCAGAGAAAGTTGAAGTTAATGGTGTTTTTATTTCGAAAAAACTACTTACTAGAGAAGCAAACTGCGCCTGCCCGGTTTGTGAAAAGTACAACTTGACTTCAAAAGATGAAGTATTTATCTTAAAGTGGCAATGTTGTGAAAGATGTTATATTCAATATATAGAAAACAGGCAAGACAGGTGGAAAAAAGGATGGAGACCAACTCATGGCAAAAGCTGACTTAGAAATAATTCGCGGACTAGCACAGGCTGCTGGAAACTTATATGATGGAGCATTAGATAATGATGGCAAGCCATTGACAATTGGATTGAATCGGGAAGACTTACCAGATATTAATCGGAAAATGATTGATGGAGCCAAGATTGCTTTTGCTGGAGATCAGATTAGACTAACTTATGAAGCTGAGATTACATTACGGGACGTTTATAAAAATGGTGCCAATGCATTTCAAGCGGAAATTGACGGCAAGCTTAAAAAGATAATAGAATACATTAAAAAGAACTACCGCGCAATTGCTAATAAATCAGTCTCATTAACTCCCGTAGAAAAGGAATCTAAGATAAGGATTGATTATGTCAATCGCCATCGCGTATTGGCATGTGCAGTCCAACATTACAAGATTGGTGGTTTAAGTGATATTCTCGCTGCAAGTGAAAAAGAGCAGAAAAGCCGCGAGATTTCGGATACTTATCGTAAATTCCTAGAACTCGGCGGTTTAGGCACAAGACCCAAAAACGACACCAGACCAAAAAATGCTTAATGTCTTATCAATTATCAAAGCAGGACAAGCTCAAAGAGATTTTAAAATCTGGTAAAGACCCAGTTTATTTTATTAAAAATTATTGCAAGATTTCTCACCCAATGCGTGGGTTAATCCCTTTTCGCCTTTATGATTTTCAGGAAGCCGCGATTAGGGATTTTAATGATTATCGCTTTAATGTGATTTTGAAAGCTCGTCAGTTGGGCATCTCTACAACCGCCGCCGCATATATTTCGTGGATGCTCTTGTTTCACCGAGACAAAAATGTCTTGGTTGTTGCTACAAAACTCAACACCGCCGCAAATTTGGTGAGAAAGGTTAAACACATTTTTAGGCATCTTCCTGATTGGATGATGATTTCCAAAATTACCATCGACAACAGAACTTCATTTGAGTTGGAGAATGGTTCACAAATTAAAGCCTCCTCTACTTCAGGAGATGCCGGTCGCTCAGAAGCTTTGACACTCCTTGTGGTTGATGAGGCTGCATTCGTTGAAGGTATGGATGAGATGTGGTCTGGTTTATACCCCACCCTTTCAACTGGCGGTCGCTGTGTGGCTCTTTCTTCGCCCAATGGTGTTGGCAACTGGTTTCACAAAGCTTACACTGAAGCCGAAGAAGGAAAAAACGATTTCAACCCTATAAAGCTTAAGTGGGGGGTTCATCCCGATCGAGACAAAGAGTGGTTTGAAAAAGAAACGCGCAACATGTCTCGCAGGGAGATTGCTCAAGAATTAGAATGCAGCTTTAATCAATCTGGAGAAGGAGTGTTCCATCCAGACGACATGGAGATTATCCAAAAGGGGCTGTCCGAACCAAAGCACAAAGTAGGCATTGACCGAAATTTTTGGATTTGGGAAGAATACCAAGAAGGCATTGAATATCTGCTCGCGGCAGATGTTGCCCGTGGCGATGGAAAAGATTATTCTGTTTTTCATATATGGCGATTAGACACTTTCGAACAAGTTGCCGAATATCAAGGGAAGCCCAGCCTGGGTGATTTTGCAACTATGACATTTGATGCTTCTAAAGAATACGGGTTTTGTTTAACGGTTGTGGAAAACAATTCTCTTGGCATCGCAGTTCTTGAAAAGCTTATTGATAGGGAACACCCCAATCTGTATTATTCCATCAAGGGAACTCATGAATATGTTAATGAGGTTGAAGCTCAACAGCGTTCTAATTCTATTGTTGGGTTTTCAACAACCAACAAGACCAGACCTCTTATTATTGCGAAAGCAGAAGAGTTCGTGAGAAACAAACTAATTAAATTAAATTCGGCAAGAACGTATAATGAAATGACAACTTTTATTTGGAACAACGGTCGCGCCGAAGCTCAAAGAAGTTATAATGACGATTTGGTTATGTCTTTGGCGATTTCTTGTTGGGTAAGGGATACTGCGTTAGTTGTAAACAAAAGAGAATTAGAATATAAAAAAGCAATGTTAGCGAGCATATCAGTATCGAGTACCACATTTGATTCAAAAATTTCAGGGATGCACGGTTACAAAAAAAGTAATGATATATTTCGCAAACCAGTTAAAAATTCACAAATAGAATATGCTGCGCTGCTTAAAGGATAAAACCAATGGCTTTAAACACACCAATAAAAAACCCAAGAAATGTAGATTCGCCACTCTATAAAACTTTGACTAGACTTTTTTCCGGTCCTTTGGTAAATTACCAATCTCAGCAGCAACGTCGATATCGAAGAAGTCAATTAAATAAGTATGGGTCTAAATTTCGCTCACTTTCTGGGATGCAATTTAAAAAATCGACATATAATGTTTACGATGGCTTGCGAATAAAATATTTAAGCGAACAAAATCGAGCAGAAAGGTATGTTGATTTTGATCAAATGGAATACACTCCTGAGATCGCATCTTCGTTGGACATTTATGCAGACGAAATGACAACTTTTTCTGATTTGCAAACCCTTTTGAGGATTATCTGCCACAATGATGAAATTAGAAATATTTTGCACACTCTGCTATATCAGGTTTTAAATATTGAATTTAATCTTTATGGCTGGTCTCGCTCGATGTGTAAGTTTGGAGACTATTTTTTGTATCTCGATGTGGATGAAAAGTTGGGAATCAAGTCTGTTTTAAGTCTTCCTGGCAATGAGATTGAAAGAATGGAGGGTGAAGACAAAACAAATCCAAACTATATTCAATATCAGTGGAACTCTGGCGGCATGACGTTTGAAAATTGGCAAATTGCCCACTTTCGCATTTTGGGCAATGATAAGTATGCTCCTTATGGGACTTCGGTGTTGGAACCAGCCCGCAGAATCTGGCGACAATTGACATTGCTTGAGGATGCGATGATGAGCTATAGAATTGTGCGTTCTCCAGAACGCCGCGTGTTTTATATCGATGTTGGCAACATTGCTCCCGCTGATGTTGAGCAATTTATGGAGAAAGTGAAAACCCAAATGAAGCGCAATACCGTGGTCGACGCTGATTCGGGTAGAGCAGACCTTCGTTATAACCCTATGAGTGTAGACGAAGATTATTTTGTTCCTATGCGCGGGGGCTCAACGACCAGGGTGGAATCATTACCCGGCGGGTCATTCACTGGGGATATTGATGATGTTGAATATCTTCGTGATAAATTATTTTCTGCTCTTAAAGTACCACGTTCATATCTTGCTAGGGGCGAAGGAGCCGAAGAGGACAAAACCACCTTGGCGCAGAAGGATATTCGTTTTGCTAGAACCGTACAACGCCTTCAGAGATCTGTTGTTTCCGAAATTGAAAAAATTTGTTTGGTTCATTTATACATATTGGGCTATAGGGGTGACGATCTACTCTCCTTTAAGCTAAAGCTGAACAACCCGAGTAAAATTGCAGAACTTCAAGAATTAGAACATTGGGATAAGAAATTTACCGTTGCTGCGAACGCAACAGAGGGTTATGTATCTAGACACTGGGTTGCCAAGCATTTATTTAACATGACAGATGATGAATTTATTCGTAATGAGCAGGAAATGTTTTATGATGCTAAGTTTAATGCAGCGATAGAAGCAGTGGGTGAGGCTGATACCGGTGGCGGGGGCGGCGGACTTGGCGATCTTGGCGGTGAAGAGGGAGAGTTAGACCTTGGCGGTGAAGAGGGAGAGTTAGACCTTGGCGGTGAAGAAGAGGAAACGAATCTCCTAGCAGAACCGGGAGATGAAGAACTAACCGAGGCTGATGAAGATACCATTCATTACACGTTTAAAGATGACGCCACCACTACCAATAAATCGAAGGGAAAAATATATAAGCCCGTAAAGGTAGACAAGCGCCCCGCTGGCGCAGGCGACCGCAGCACAGATGCCGTAATCCAGCCGTTCAGTTATAGCCGAGGAGATCCTACAGGCAAACGCGAGTTGGATAAACTCGCCAAGGGCTATGTTTTTACCGAGAGCAAAACTATTTATGAAGACGTGGAGGACAAGATTTTGAACTCCAACGTGGAAATCGAAAAACTAATAGAAAGTTTGGAGAAGGTGAATGAGAACAAAACACAATAAAAAACGAAACACGGCTTTTCTTTATGAGGCGTTGGTGAGAGAGGCGACCAAGGCACTAGTTAATCGCCACACCAAAAAGGGAGTGGTCGCCACCGCTTTAATTAAAAAATACTTTCGGAAAGGAACACCCCTATATGAAGAGTTGCAATTATTTAAAAACATTTATGAAACACGGGGAATAGATAATATCTCGGCTCAAAAAATCTTAATTGAAAGCAGACAAGCTTATAAAGGGTTGGATAAAAAAGAGATTTTCAGAAGTCAGTCGTTTTTGATTGCTGAAATTAATAGAACCTTGACAAAGGAGGTTTATAATAATTTTGTTCCCAATTATCGTTCTTTGGCGACCCTTCAGGTATTGTTTAGTGATGCAACGCCCATTAAGAGCAAAATCCTTTTGGAAAATAAATTATTAAATTCCATGTCTGAATCGCCCCAGCCCCTTCAAGAGGTTAAAAAAGTAGATAAAGTTGTTTTTAAGCAATTTGTTAAAAAATATAATCAAGAATATGTAAATTTATTGGAGGAGCAAAAAAAGATATTGCGTCTTTATATGAATAGCACCCCCGAAGGGCTTCTAACATTTAAATCATTTTTAAATGAAGAGATGGGCAGAATTGAAACAGGTCTCGGCAAAGCCCTGGATGCAAAAGAGATTGTAGAGGACGAAGTAATGTTGGAAAATACCAAGAGAGTGTCCAATGTTCTTCAAGAAATAAAAGCGAAAGAAATCGATGAGCAATCAGTTATTGACATTTTAAAAATGCAAAAACTAGTTTATGAGATACAAACCGATGACGATTAAAATAAAAGTAGGTGAAGAGGCTGTTGACAAAAAGGAATATCCCGTTGTTTCAAAGGGTGTTAACGTAAAGAGATCTTTGGATGGAGAGCTTCTTTTTATGAGCCACCCCCATCTTGATGTGGTCGTTAAAGAAAATAAAGTAGTTGCGTTTGCAAAAAATGGAAAATACACTGACGAGGCATATGCCGCGATGAAACGATTGTTTGATTTTTTGGCTCGCAAGGGAATTACCTCTTTTGATTCCATTGAGGGGGGCAATATTTATGGTTCTTTAGAGGGTAAATTGCAGCAGAGCTTAGATGATGAAGCAGTTAAGCAATTAGTAATTTTTCAAGTAGGTGCTTTTTTAGATACAGAAGAGAGTGAGATTTATGACGATTACTATGAGCAAGAGGTTGATGATTGGCTCACTGAGCCGACAGAAGAAGACAGCACGGAACTCGGAAAAATTCCACAATCGCCAAAAAAAGGCTCGATACCTTCGTCACCAAGACCAACAACATTAGTATACAGAATATAATGCAGCTTATATATTTTGTTCTTGTTGCTTATGGCTTAACCCAAATGTTGGTTCACGGATCAATTTTTGATTTGATTCGCCCGACCAAGGGCAAGCTTGGAGATTTGTTCCGGTGTTCGATGTGTTTGGGATTCTGGGTTGGCATACTTGTCTACGGACTTTCTTTTTACACAGAACTATTTATCTTTGAACTTAATGTGGTCAATCCATTTTTATTGGGATGGCTCAGTTCGGGGACGAGTTATATTTTGAGTCAGCTTTTTGATGATGAAGGAATAAAAATAAAACTAGGAACAAATGATGAACATTAATATTTATACTGATAATCACTGGATGCTTCGCCCCCCTACCAATTGCTGTAAGGGATCCTGACTATGAGCAAGAAACAGATTTTAACTGAATACTATAATTTAAAATACGATCCAGAGCTTTTAACCGAAGCCCAAAAAAACGATGGATTTATGTATCTTAAGGGCTTGCTTCAACACGGCAAGAAGAAAAATGGTAATGGCAGAGTGTATGAGACCAAAACTTTGCTGAGAGAAGTGGAAAACTATAAAAAGATTGTGCGCGAGAATCGTGCCTACGGAGAACTAGACCATCCTGATAGTTCAGTGGTCGAATTAAAAAACGCCTCTCACATTATTGTTGATATCAACATGGAAGGTCATGGCGTTTATGGAACATTGAAAATTCTTAACACCCCTTCCGGTAAAATCGCGCAGCAGATTGTTAAAGATGGCGGCTCTATGGGAATTTCATCCCGTGGTCTGGGTTCGACTCGCCAAGAGGGCGACACCACAATCGTGGAAGATGACTTTCAATTGATTTGTTTCGACCTTGTATCCGAAGCTTCAACTCCCGGCGCATATTTGATGAAAGAAGCCAAGGAAAGAGATATTTTTACAAAAGCAGATCGAATTAATCGCGCTCTAAACGATGTCCTTATAAGGTAAAGAATGAAAAGAACAGATTTAAAGAGATTGATGAAGCCTCTTATTAAAGAGTGCATTCACGAAATTTTAGTAAATGAGGGCATTTTAGCGAAGGTCGTGACTGAAGTTGCCAATGGAATGAATGTTGCCACGGTGGGGCAACATGTGGTTTCTGAACAGCTTCACGTTGAGCCCGCACCTCAAGAGAACTACAACCAAGAATCAATTGATAATCAAAAACAAAAGCTGGATCAACATCGCCAACACCTCGCAGAATCAGTTGGAAACCCCGCCTTAAGTCATGTTTTTGAGGGTCTTAATCCCATGGACTCACCAGCAGATCCCGGTCCTAATCCGATGCAGGGCGTCTCATCAACTGATGCTGGCGTGGATATCTCTGGTCTCGTGCAGTTGGGCGGTCGCCATTGGAAGACTTTGGCTTCTGGGAAAAGCAAATAGGTTTCGTTGATATGGCATATGTTAAAGCTCGTCGTAGCGAATCTACAGAACAACTGATTAAGCGATTTAATCGTAAAGTAAAAAAAGAAAAAATTGTTCAAGAAGTCCGAGAAAGAAGATATTTTATTAAAAAATCCACTATTCGTCGCCAAAAAAAGTTACGTCGAAAAAAACTAGCACAACGTCAGCAAAAAGACTCCAGCCGTTAATAGCGTTAACCAGGGTGTTTTTCTTTTTTTATTCACTATTTATTACGATGTATAATAGGAGCTAATGACATGTCATCACTTTTAGAACGAGCAATTGCAGACGCTAATGAGTTGAAAGAGGCTGCACGAAAAAATGCGGAGCAACTTGTTGTTGAAAAATACTCTTCCGAGGTCAAAGAGGCATTGGAAAAAATTCTTGAACAAGATGACGAAATTGAAATGGAAGACACTGAAGAGATCAGTGCTCCTGACGATGCAGGGGTCATGGCTCAAATTCCTTCCGCCGCGACGACAGGAGATCAACTCTGTCCGTGTCCAGACGACGAAGAAGAAATTGAAATTAATTTTGATGAATTGCTTGCGGCAGTGGATGCCGAAGCGCGACCTTCTGATGAAGAAGATTTAATTGATCGGGAAGAGGAGATTGTTGCCGAAGACAAGTCCGCTCAAGAAAACACTGAGCAGTTAGCCGAAGTGGTTGCGGAACTTAACGACGGAGAGATTGATACGCTTTTGGAAGAAATTGAATGCGATGTAGAGGCAGTGCCGACCGGTTGGTTGGATACGAATCGCGCCGCTCGCACCGAAACGCTCGAAATTCTTAAGCTTCGTGATGCCCTTGATGAGGTTCAAGTGGAGCACAAGCAGCTTAAAGATGAGCGTGCCCTATTATCCGAGCAATCTCAACAAAGGACACAAAAAACGAACGAGGTTTTGGCTCAATTGAAACAAAAATTGAACGAAACCAATCTACAGAATGCACGTCTGTTCTATCAGAACAAAGTGCTAACCGATAAGAGTCTGAATACTCTCCAGAAAGAAAAACTGGTGCAGTCGATATCGAATTCGGAATCACCTAGAGAGGCAAAACTTGTTTATGAAACTCTCAAAAACACAGCGGGGACACAAGTAGTTAATACTCATCCCAAATCGCTTGTTGAAGCTGTAAATAAGACACGCTCTCTTGTTGTTGCAGGGAAAAAGCCAACAACAAACCAGAACAGCAGTGATCCAGTGTATTCGCACTGGAAAAAACTTGCTGGACTTGACAAAAAATAAAGGAGAATTTTAAAATGTCATCAGTTATAGAAAAACTAACCGAAGGCATCGTTGAGCGTGATCTCCAAAAAGACGGAGCATCCCTTATTAAAAAGTGGGAAGCTACTGGTCTTTTAGAGGGTCTAGACAACGATACCGTTCGTACAAATATGTCTCGATTGCTTGAGAACCAAGCGAAAGAGTTACTTCGTGAGACTTCTACAATGGCTGCCGGGGATGTGCAAGGCTTTTCAGCCGTCGCGTTTCCGTTGGTCCGCAGAGTCTTCGGCGAGTTGATTGCAAATGATCTCGTCTCGGTCCAGCCGATGAGCTTACCTTCGGGACTCATCTTTTTCATGGACTTTACATTTAATAGCGGCCGCTTGGGCGACGCCGCAGATACCTCACTCTATGGTGGTGGTGTTACGGGTAGCCAGATTACTGGCGGTCTCGATTTGGGCAGTGCCCCCGATCAAGAGACAGGCCCTTATTCCTTGAATAATGGTTATTCGTCTCCAACAGGTAGTGGAGTCATTACCCTTACTTCGGTTGCCTCTGGTACTTTCGGCGGTTCAGGCTCAACTACTGAGTTGGGCGGTCTTACACAGGCTCAGTTTGATACTGTTATTTGTTTGTCGGATCCTGATTTCGTTTCAGGTACGACTAACGTGTATGTGGCGAAGGCAACGGTGAGTGATTTTACTCAGCTTAATAAGAATAACCTTATTGGGATTAGTTACGGTGATGCAGGTAACGCTGCTGTTACCGGTACGCAACGCCTCATTCGTCGCTTGACTCATTTCTCGGGCACGGCTGCGAATAATTACATTGGTGGTCCTACTGCTACTACGATGTACGTTCTTTTTGCCGATCTTGCCGGCACTGCAAGCCCAACTGACCTTGCCACTGGCAAAGGGACGTTGGCTTTGACGTGGCCTATCGATGATAAGTATGAAACTGCTGATGCAGTCGGCGCAGTTCAGGGTGCTTCATCTTGGGATTTAGAAAACAACGTTAATATTCCCCAGATTGACATTAAGGTTGAGTCGGTAGCCATTACGGCGATGACCAAGAAGCTCAAGGCGAAGTGGTCACCAGAGTTGGGACAGGATCTCAATGCTTACCACAATCTTGATGCCGAGGTCGAGCTTACTAGTGTTCTTTCTGAGCAAATTGCTCTGGAGATCGATCAAGAGATTTTGACCGATCTTGTTAAGGGATCTGCTGCCGGTACATACTTCTGGAGCAGACGCCCCGGCAAGTTTGTTAACAAGAAGAGCGGTGTAGATCTCACTGAAAATGGCGCGAATCTGCCTTCCTTCACCGGTACGGTGTCAGAGTGGTACGAGACTCTTATTGAGACGATCAATGAGATTTCGGCTCAGATTCATCGTCGGCATCTTCGCGGTGGCGCAAACTTTGTTGTTTGTTCGCCCGAGGTTGCTAACATTCTAGAGTTTACTGCTGGCTTCCGTGCAAATGTTGGTGTTGCCGAAAATGGGCAAGCCGGCGCACAAAATGTGGGCAATCTTTCTAGAAAGATGGATGTCTACGTTGATCCTTACTTCCAGCGAAACATTGTTCTTGTTGGTCGCAAGGGTGGCAGCTTCTTAGAGAGCGGTTATGTTTACGCTCCTTACGTCCCGCTACAGGTCACTCCCACCATTTTTGGTGTCGAGGACTTCGTGCCGCGTAAGGGTGTCATGACCCGCTATGGTAAAAAGATGGTCAAAGCCGATATGTACGGCATTGTCGTCATTACCGACCTGCAAGGCTAAAAAATTTAGTCTGTTAGGATAACTAACCTCTCATCTGCTTCGGCAGATGAGGGGTTTTCTTTGAAGCAAAAACTATTTAAAGAAGAGGAGCATTATAATGCCTGTACCGAATCTTGGACCCGAATCAACGGTGAGCACAGCCGTACTAACAGCGACAGGAAGCACTAATGACGTGGTTTCGGCTTTACCATTTGGTATTTATACGGGGAGTGCCGACTTTATTAGCGGCGCAACCGATCAGGTTGCGTATGTGTATAAAAAATTAGGTGGTGATGTTTTAGACATAGAAATAAAAGCAGCGAATGTCTATGCAGCATACGAAGAAGCAGTTTTAGAATATTCTTATATTATTAATTCTCATCAGGCTAAAAATGTTTTATCCGATATGCTTGGCGCGAGCACCGGTACATTTGATGAGGATGGGCAGCTTATTTCAGGCTCTGATGCGTCGAGAGATTTTCCAAACTTTGGTTTTAGCTATGCACGCCGCGTTGCAGAAGGCATTTCTACAGAAGCAGGCGTCGGCGGTTTTTTAACCGAATATTCAGCCTCGATAACGCTTGTTGGTAACCAACAAAAATATGATTTACAAGGAGCGGTACAAACTGCTTCTCTAGTTGCTTCATCCAATTTTGCGGGCAAGGTTGAAAATAAAAAGGTTCTTATTCGCAGAGTTTATTATAAATCACCGAATGCAACATGGAGATTTTTTGGACGGTACGGTGGTCTAAACGCGGTTGGCAACTTATCAACTTATGGGCAGTATGCTGATGATTCAACTTTTGAAGTGGTTCCGGTTTGGCAGAATAAACTTCAAGCAATGAATTATGAAGATAATATAAACACGCGATATTCTCACTATTCGTATGAGCTTGTTAATAATTATTTAAAGCTTTATCCTCCCCCCACTAGTGGTTCTATTGCGTCTAGTTTTGACAAAGTATGGTTTTCGTTTACCGTAGACGAAGATGCAAATGTTGTGGATAACACTAGATTGCGTGGTGTAGAAGGAGTTAACAATGCAAATACTCTTCCTTTTGAAAATCTTCCTTATGCAAACATAAATTCAATGGGGAAACAATGGATTCGACGTTTCGGGCTGGCTCTGTGTAAGGAAATTTTAGGTCAAATAAGGAGCAAATTTGCTACAATTCCAATCCCCAACGATTCAGTTACTCTAAATGGACCGACTTTAGTGACTAACTCTCGCGAGGAACAAGATAAACTAAGAGAGGAACTTAAAACGTGGCTGGATGAGCTTACTTATGAAAAGCTTGCTGAAAGTGATGCAGCAATTGTGGAAAATGTTGGGACATTGTTTTCAAATGTTCCATTACCAATCTATGTGGGGTAACATGAATGGGCGAATTTACTAGACCGGCTGCACCTCCCCCACCGCTTTTTGTTGGCAAAAAGGAAAGGGATTTAGTTCGTCAAGTCAATACCGAACTGATTGAAAACGTAGTAGGGCAAGTTATTGCATATTATCCTATAGATTTAAATATAACCAATTTTCACCCTTTATATGGTGAAAGTATGAAAAAAAGCTTTCTGCCTCCGATTAGAATTTATGCCCGCGTAGAAACAATGGAAACCGAATTCGTAACCGGAAAATATGGAGTGGATAAAATGCCCAAAATTGGTGTTTATTTCCACCGTAAACGCCTCACTGAAGATCAAAATTTATTTGTTCGCATTGGGGACTTTGTTTTTTATGATAAGGATTATTATGAGATAGTAAAAACAACGGGCAAGAAAAGATTATTCGGTCAAGCTGGAGAGCAATATCAAATAATTGCAGAGTGTATAAAGGCAAGAGAGGATATGTTCAATGGCTAGAAAGTACCCTAAAAAACCAAAGGAAGTATCTCAAAAATTTAATGTTGCTTCGCTTGAAAATGTAGATTTTGCGTTTTATAATTTTTTTAACGATACTTTAGATGTTTTTGCCACAACGGGAAAGGGCTATGAAAAAGTGCCTGTAATCTGGGCATCTACTGAGCGGGCTTTTCAAATTAAACACTCGCAAACTTTACGCGACAATAGCTCCACGTTAAAACTTCCACTAATTTCAGTATACCGCAGAGAGATGGTAAAAGATTATTCAACGAGTTTTTTTACACCCGGTAACAATCAATTCGTTATTTCAACTAAAATCCTTCCGTTTGATACATCAAGATTTGCCAAAGCTCAAGCTCTTAAGGATTACAATCAGCCCACATTTAAGTTTAATAATCAGAGAGTGGTTTATGAAACGCAATATGTAGAAAACATTATTCCAATGAAATTTACTTATGAGGTTTCAATAAAAACAAATTTCTTGTCTCAAATGAATGAGATATTAACACCCATGTTGACCCTTTCTAATCGAAAAGGTGCGACAATTAGTCAAGCTGGGCACACTTATTATCTTGTGCTCAACGATGAGGTGAGCTTGGATAACGTGTCGGATCAATTAGAAGAAAATGAGCGCGTCTTTGAATGCAGTTTTGATGTGGGCGTTGAAGGTTATATTTTTGGAGATAACCAAAAAGGACCAAATATTAAAAAAATTCAAAGTTTTGTAGAGTTTAAATTTCAACGCGAGCGAGTGGTTTTTGGAGAGATTCCTGAGATTCCCGAGGGAGCCGAAGAATTTAGACCATAATCCTCTTTCTTTTCGAACTATATAACACTATTTATTATTGATAATCTCAAGGAGAACTAGAGCATGTCGGTCAAAAAGTTTAAATTTGTTTCCCCAGGAGTTTTCATTAATGAAATCGATAATTCGCAATTACCAGCGATTCCTGCACCCATCGGACCCGTTGTCATTGGTAGATCGTTGCGTGGTCCCGCCATGCGCCCTGTCACGGTTGGTTCGTTTGAAGAGTTTGTAAACGTATTCGGTCCCCCCATCGCCGGCACAGAAAACGTGGATCGTTTTCGCCACCCCGCATATAGCGGTCCCGCATATGGAACTTATGCCGCGCAAGCGTGGTTAAGGAATAGTGATTCACTTACATATGTAAGGCTTTTAGGAAAGTCGGATCCAAGTTTTACCGCCGATTCGGGTGAAGCAGGTTGGGCTGTCGCAGATAGCACCGCTGGCGCTTCCGGTGGCGGCGGCGCATATGGCTTGTTCCTCGTCAACTCAGCTTCAAACGGAAATCACACTGCTGCTCTCGGCGCGGTGCTTTACATGAATGCCACTAGCGTGTATGCGGCAGTTTCTGGAAACTTGATTCCCGGTACGGCAGCGACTGCATCTACATGTGCCATGGTGGCAACTGACTCTGGAGACATCAAGATTGTCGTCCAAAATAATGCCGGGACGACTTATGTCAATTCCACGGTTAATTTTAGTCGAAATTCTGATAAGTACATTCGCAAAGTTTTAAACACAAACCCCACGAAGGTTAATAGTGAAGTTACGCCTGCTGGATCTTTGGACTATTACTTTTTGGGCGAGACATATGATAGATTTCTTGTAGATGCTGGAGTTGATGGCTCTAACGCAGTTTGGGCGTTTACTGCCCCCCTTGGAACTGGTAGCATCGACGGCGGCGAGAGACAAAAGAGTTTTCAAAATTCACAAACTGGTTGGGTATTTTCTCAAGATTTGTCTACAAATTATGCGGATTATGATCCCAATAGCCGCACACGAACAGCGTTGCTATTTAAATTTCACGGCAGGCAGACCGGCGAATATGATCAGGGCAAAGTAAAAGTCTCAATTGAAAATATTCGACCCACTAAAACTACCGAAGGATATGGCAGATTTAGTGTGGTTATCCGAAGAATGGACGATAATGATGCCCGCGTGGTAGTTGTTGAAAGATTTGACAATTGCACCCTTAATCCCGCATCTCCCAATTATGTCGCCGAGAAAATTGGTGACCGATATAATTCTTGGAATAATGACGATCGACGTTATGTTGAGTATGGCACTTATGATAATAAGTCTAGTTATGTTCGTATCGAGATGGATCTGGACGTTTCTGACGCGGTACTGAGCCCCCACTTGTTGCCATATGGCGTGTATGGGCAACCGAAGTTTGCTAATTTTGTTGTCGCATCGGGAAGCGAGATGCCCGCTGCTGCGTTTATCAAGCCGGAGTCCGGCGCGGCTAACCATCTCGATTCGACCGACAATAAGATTTACATGGGTCACGCTGCCGAAGGCGGCGCTGCCCACGAACTTAATATCCAGTTCCCGCAAGTGCCACTACGAACTACCACCAATGTTGGAGCGGTTTCCAACCTGCGTGCAGCTTGTTTTGGTATGCAGACAACCCGTGCCTCTGGTTCGCAGACATTTGACGAGTCGATTCAGGACGTACTTCGTGCTCCATTCGGATTGTCCACTGTGAGCGCATTTTCCCCTGGTGCTTATCAAGAATATTCAGATTTTATCACCTTGGATGATGTCGAATTAGATGGTGGATCACTCGATTACACTTCCGGTTCCAGGGCTGCTGGCACTTCGTTAACTGCTGTTAGTGGTGCATATTCGGTTCTTACGGGTACTAGCGCTCCCAAGGGCTTCACATTCCCTCTATTTGGTGGGTTTGACGGCTTAGACATTACAGAAAAAGAGCCTTTTGCAAATAGAAACACAAGCGGCGAAAGTGAAAAATCAAGCTATGCTTATCACTCGTTAACGGTGGCAATGGATAGCGTTAAAAGTGCCGAGATCGTTGAATCTAATATAATGACGATGCCCGGTATTACTACGGCAGCTTTAACTAAGAGGCTTCTAGATATTTGTGAAGCCCGAGCAGACTCCCTTTGCATTATGGATCTTGCTGGTGGTTATTCGGCTGTTGGCGAAGGAAATTCAGCCTTCAACGATAGAGTTGGTTCCGTAACAGAGTCAATTACTACTCTTGAGGGTAGAGCAATTAATTCCAGTTATGGATGTGCTTTCTATCCGTGGGTTAGAATTAAAGACTCCTTTACCGATTCCAACGTTTGGATCCCCCCATCAGTTGCGGGGTTAGGTGTCATGTCGAATACCGATAAGAAAGCCGAGCCTTGGTTTGCTCCCGCTGGGTTCACTCGCGGTGGGCTAACACAAGGTGCTGCTGGGCTAGCAGTCACCCAGGTGATTGAGAAACTTATATCAAGGCAGAGAGATGATCTCTATGAAGCCAACATTAATCCCATTGCTTCGTTCCCGACAGAGGGTATTGTGGTCTTGGGACAAAAGACTCTTCAAGTCACGCCGTCCGCATTGGATAGAATTAATGTTCGGCGTTTAATGATTTTCGTTAAGAGAGAGATTTCATTTATTGCAAGAACACTATTGTTTGAGCCAAACCTCTCGGCAACGTGGCAACGATTCTTGAATCGTGCTGAACCACTATTAACCGATGTCAAAGGGCGGTATGGCTTAACGGACTTCAAGATTATTTTGGACGAAACCACAACAACTCCCGAGTTGATTGATCGGAACATTATGTATGCCAAGATTTATCTGAAGCCTGCAAGAGCAATTGAATTTATCGCACTAGATTTTGTTATCACAAATACGGGTGCATCGTTTGAAGATTAATGGTGAGTAACTATTTAATACTAGGAGAAACTTAAAAGATGTCTGGAGATATTTATTGGAATTCGGCAGCACTTGAGCCAAAAAAGTCATATAAATTTTTTGTAACTTTTGGAGATTCCAAGAGCGGGCTTAAAGATTATGTTGTTGCAAATGTTACACTGCCCAACTTTTCCGTTGGGGAAATTACTGTGCCTCATCTTGATGCCACTTATTATTACCCAGGTCGAGTAACCTGGGAGCCCGTCACCCTTACCACGATTGACACGGTGTCAGATTCTGCCGCCAAAAAATTGTTTGATCTGTTGAAAAAATCCGGCTATACCCTTCCCGATGAGCGGGCGACGGGGAGCAGATACGCAGTCTTGGGCAAATCGACTGCCGTTTCAGCTATTAATGGTCAAGTCACAATCACCCAGACTAACAACGCTGGCGAGGCTACTCACACATGGAAGTTGATGAATTGCTATATCAGCGGCGTGGAATTTGGCAATCAGGATTATGCTGGCGAAGATTTAGTTAACGTTACCATTACTTTGCGGTATGATTGGGCTGTGATCGATAAAAAGGCGGGCGCAAACGCAAGCACTCCAACCTGATGAAATCATTATAGTCATCAACGTCGATCGAAAAAACTAGAAAGAGGAATGAATGAGAAATGAATCTAGGGTCAATCCTACCAGCGAAGAACTATCTAACTTAAACTCCACCACCCCAGCCACAACCACATCTAATTTTAATTTTGTTACACCCACGGAAATGGTGCCACTTCCGTCCAAGGGAAGGTATTATCCAGAAAACCACCCCCTTCACGGTAAAGATGCCATTGAAATTAAATATATGACGGCAAAAGAAGAGGATATTTTGTTAAATCAAAGTTATTTAAGTCGAGGTGTCGCTATTGATAAATTGTTGGAAAGCGTTATAGTAGATAAATCCATTGGTTTAAAAGATTTACTAATAGGTGATAAAAACGCTATCGTTATTGCAACTCGCATTACGGGGTATGGATCTGAATATCCCGCGCAAGTTGTTTGCCCTCAGTGTTTCCAAGAGCAGTTGAAAGAATTTAATCTTGAAAACATAAGCCCTCGCTCGATCGAGGTAAGTGAGTTTGCCGAGCTAACTGACAATGGGACTTTTAAGATCACATTGCCAAAAAGTAAACGGGTAGTTGAAATTCGTTTGTTTACTGGGCACGATGAGCACGCAATTTCCGACATTGCCGAGAAGCGAAGGAAAAACAAACTGCCTGAAAATAATTTGTTAACCACGCTAGCACGCATGATTGTCGTTGTCGATGGGACAGCCGAACGTTCTGTGATTGAAACATTTGTTTACAGTATGCCTGCTTTGGATTCTAGATATCTTCGCAAGACCTATGAAAGTTTAATGCCGAATGTTGATATGACATTTGGTTTTAAATGCGATCATTGTGCCTGTGATGAGGAGGTACAGATGCCGTTAACGGCTGAGTTTTTTTGGGATAACAGATGAATATGGTGCAGCCATCTATGAAATAATTTTTAACATGATGCACTATGGGGGATGGAGCTTCACAGAAATCTATAACTTGCCAGTTAAATTAAGAAAATGGTTTTTTGAACGACTAGCCAAAGAAATGAAAGATCGCGCTGATGCAACAAAACGAGCATCTCGTCGCGGACGATAAGAATGCCTCGTATTTACGGGGCATTTCTTTTTAAATACTAATTATTTAAGCAACGGGAGAACCAGAGTTATGGACATTCACGAAGAAAAAGTTTTAACTAAAGAAATCAATCTTAATCAATTAGGAGCAACCCTTAATGAGAGTTGGCTTCACGCATTTGGTTCAGATATTAAAATGATGCTTGATATGATGGGATTTGGCGTCATGGCAGGAATGCCCGACATAAGAGTAAAAGGCAACCGCCGACAGGTACAAGCCTTTGCTGGTGCATTAAAGGGCGAACGCAGCCACATGAACGCAGCAAAAAGATATGGGTTGACTGATCCGCGCACTTATCAAACCCGCAGCAGACTCCAGAGATCAATTAAGAACTTTGAGCAGGCTACGGGAATTCCGTGGCCGATTAACTAGAGAATCTTTAAATGACAACCGTCGAAATAAAAGAAGAACGTAGTGTACAAGACCAACTAAATGATTCGATACGAGATCAACTAGTTCTTGAAAAAGAGATCCGTAGAGAAAAAGAACTTCAATTACAAGTAGCCAAGGAAGACGGCGACTTGCGATTAAAGAAGTCCGCTGAAGAGCAGTTTGCCCTTGACATGGCGAAGGCCAACGAAGCTGCCCTCCAAAAACAATTAGCACTTACTTTAAAATTACTTGCAGCGTCTGACGGTCGTACCAAAGAAGGCATAAAGCTCAAAGAGCAGTGGCACGAACTTAATAACAAGCTTAAAGACGCCAAGAAGACTCTTGATGAGTTAGCCGAAACCGAAAAAGAAATTTCAGATGTAACCAGGGGAATTTCCGCTCAGTTTGAGACCATGGGCGGGCAACTTGGCTTGATGGGAAGCAACGCCAACAACATAACCCGCTCGATGGCAGCAGCTAGAAAAGAAGGTAAAGGGCTAGTTGAAACTTTTGGAAATGTTGTAAAGGGCATCGCCACCGCGCTTCATGACATGTTCCGTCTGGAAAATGTTCTTGTTAATGTGGTGGCTACATCGGTCGAGGCGATGAAAAATGTTGGGAAAGCCCGCACAGCAATGATCCAATCAGGCATGGGCGTTGCGGAAGCAGAACATGCACTGGAGGGTTTTGATCGAGGCTTAAGGGCTTCAGGTGTGATGGCTGCTGACTATACCAAAGTACTGGAAGAACTGCATTCAGGTTTTTCAGGTTTATCTCTCGCACTGCCCCACGACGAAATTGTTAACTTTGGTAATAAATTTGCTTTATTGGAGAAGGCAGGACTCGACACCCAGGATGCTTTGGAATTTGTAAATTATGAGATTATGAATCTCAACAAAACTCCCAAGCAGGCTATGAAATCACTTTCTAAAATGGCAGCGGTTGCCAAGAAATTGCATGTACCCTTGAATGTGCTTAATAAAGATTGGTTGGTTGCCGAGGACAGAATGTCTGTATTCGGAAAAGATGGAGTAAAAATATTTGCTAAATTAGCAGCAATGGGTCATAAAGCTGGCGTAGAGATGGACAAGCTTTTGGGCATTGCCGCAGGCTTTGACACTTTTGAAGATGCATTTGAAAATGTGGGCAACTTGAATGCCTTGTTGGGTGGTCCTTATCTTGACTCTATAGAAATGGCAAATGCCAGTGATGAGGAAAGAGTAAGATTAACTAAAGAAGCCATTAAACAGAGTGGTTTCTTGGAGAAAGCCGGTGCAGCCGGGAAAAGAGCTTTGGCTGGCATGGTGCCGGGAAATCTCAAGTTTGCCGAAATCCAACGCTTAGTCAATTCGGGAACGGTTGATGTAACTGCCGCCCTCGGCGATGAGGGAAAAGCTCTTCAGACGATGAAAAAGGACGCAGAGGGCAACGCCAGCGGCGTTGAAAAGTTATCCAATAGAATAAACTCATTCTTAGCGTCACTAGAGAAAACTTTCACTCCGATTATGAACTCCATAGCAGACATGGACGATTGGACGCTTATAATAGGTGGTGTCGTTGGAGTTCTTGGTAGCCTTGCTTTTACCATAGTTACAACCATTCTTCCTGCGATTGCCAGCTTGTCGTTTGGTGCCGCTGCCGCTGGCAAGACGATCGAAAAGACTGGCAAGTCCGCAGGAAAGGGGATTGCCTCGTTTATGAAGTCGTTGGAATCTGCTGCCGGGGCTGCACCAAAAGCAGGCTTGGTGTTGGGCATCTTGACGGTTGTGATTATGGGTCTTGCGGCTGCGTTTAACCTTGCTGCCAGAGGTGTTGCCTCCATAATCCAATCAATGTCTGGTGTTGGGCTAGAGAAGTTAAAAGTATTTGGGGCAACCGTTCTCGATGTTATGATGGCACTTAACCCAATTGGACAAATCTTTCTCGGTATTGAGAAGGTCATCAACGCCATCGGAAACGCAATTGAAAAAGCCGCAGGTTCGACGGCGATCTTGGCATCGTCAGTTGGGCAAGTAATAGAGTCCGCTGAAGGGATGACCTTGGGCGGCTTGGCTGGTTTCACTTTGTTTGCGAATGAACTGGATAATGTTATAGATTCCATTAACGATGCAGAACTAGACAAGCTTGAAGGATTTCGAAAAACATTGCAGGTAATTTATGATCCAGGCGCAGCCACCGATAACATGGGTATGCTGACCCAGACAGACGCTCAACGCACAGGAGCCGGTCGCCAAAACATAAACGTCAGAGTTGTTTTGGATAGCGCCGAATTCAAACATGCTGTTTTATCAGTAGTAAATAACGAGATCAGGACAGGAGCATAAAAGATGGTAAAAGCACTGAATCCAAATAATACCGCTATCAATGCCCAGATTGTAATTACCACTTTTTATCCAAAAATGGACAACCTTGAGTTTCCTGCTACTATTACTGATTATGCTGATTCTTTCTCCTCCCAATGGGACGAGCAATCCGCTTATGGATTTCAAGATAATGTCGCTATTCTTCAAGGAACCACTAGAATGATAAGAGTGTCGTTTGTTATTGGCAGCGAAGATGCAGGTGAATCCAAGGTGTATATGGGGGGACTTAATAAAATTGTACAAAATTTATATCCTGCATATGATTCGTCCACCGGGCAACCACAAGGTACTCCCCTCTTCGGTTTGAAGATTATGAATTGGACTCAGAACAAGAGTTTAATGGGCTATGTAAAGAATTTTACAATTTCTCCTGATTTGTCTGAGGGGGCTTTTGTTGACTTCAAAAGCGGCAAGATGTATCCTAAGATAATTCCTGTTACTTTTGAGATGACGGTGATTCATGATAAGCGCCCCGGCACCACGGGCGAGACGTTTTCATTAGGAGCAGATTTTCCCGTGGCTGCATCACCCCTGGAAGCCGTCAACGAGGTGGATGTCATGAATGTTAATAATCTTTCGGTGCCAGAAGGTCAGGCAACGACAAATTTAGCACAAAAACTTTTAAAAAGTTTAGATAAATGAGGTGAATAGTAATGAGTAGATACACCGACCGAGATGAATTTGATAATAATTTTGCGTTTTTCCGATCGCAAATGGACAGAAACCAAAGATTATTTGTTAGACAATATGTTACGCCGACGTTTGATTACCCCTCTGATGAGATGCTTCTTAATATTGGAAAGTACACTTCTCATTTATGGAAGGTCGGTGATTCCTTTGAAAAATTAGCATCTGAACATTATGGGGTTCCTACCTTGTGGTGGCTCATTGCATTTTATAATCAAAAACCCACCGAACATTCCGTTGCGATAGGAGAGCGGCTTGTAATTCCTTTGGATGTGAACCTCGCCCGAGCCGCTATTGGAATTTAAAAGATGCGGTTTTTTAGGCTATTAGGCGAAGCAATTTCGGGATTAGTGGGCATTGCGATAGGACCGCGCACGCGATTCAACGACACCCTCCAGAGAGCCGCCATGCAGCGCAAGGCTAAAGAGGCAGAGACTGCTAAGAAGGCAGCCACCAAGAAGGCTGCCGAAGACGCCAAGGCAAAGGCGGCTAAAGAAAAAGAAGCCCAAGAAATATCAGAAGGAAAAATCCCCTCCCGCCTGTATACAGACCAAGCATTTTTAATGGATCACTTGAAGACTTATGCGGAGCCACCAACCGCATTTCCAGAGACTAAGTTTGCCACGCGAACCGAGATCCCGCTAACAAACAAAAAAAACACTTTAAATGAATATATTAAGAATTATTTTGAACTTGGTCCCAAAGAGCTAGCAGTAATGAAGCCTTTTGTTAGGATTATGAAAGGGAATGTTGGTCTTCCTCTTACGCTGTTAGGTCACGACATTCCCGGTTGGACACCGAAGTCGGCCGTCGAGAACTCGTACAAGCGCCGACTACCTCAGATTGCGCTAAAAAGCATGACGGGGCAAATTATTAACAAAAATATGGCATTTACCAAAATGAAATTTACTTTGGAAATTTTTTGTAGTGATATGGATACTTTTAGGGCTGAACGCGGCGGCTGGGCATTGATTGATTTGATCCGAAGAAAACCCAAAGGAGGGGAAGTAATTAATCCCGACTTGGCTTCTTTGTCACAACAAACGGTTGACATTGAGTTTGGTTGGTTTAGCCCGCCGATGAGGCAAAAGCCGGAAGGATCCACCATTGCCATGCCCGCTTTCAAAAAGATAAACAAGTATGTATCCCCCGGCACATCTTGGCATCAATCTGTTTCTTATAAAGTAAGCATTCTTAAACATGCTATGGCTTTTAATAAAGATGGTAGTTTTAATATAACAATGGAATTTAATGGAACATACAATAGCGCTTTGCGATCCCCTACTGCTAATGTTTTATTCGATCCAGACGGTGAGTATTATAAGCATCTAAAGGAACTGAAAAATCAAGCCGACAACGCAGCCGTCAGCGCCAAGAACCCCAAACTCAGCCCCATCGAGTCGACACAAGCCATAGGCAGAAGGGATATCGCACTCCAAATGTACGAACAAGAGAAAAAAGAGATTGCTCCTCTAGTTTATAATGAATTTTGGCAGAGCATTCGCAATCAGTCGGAATTTCTCGCTGTGTCGGTCTCGCGTGAAGTTTATGATAGCTGGACAGCGGGTGCCTGGATTCCGAACCCACCGCCAGCTTCGAAGGGGAAATCGTTAAAAGTTGAACCAGCCGCAGGCGATGCTCCTGGCGACAATGCGGAACACAAACCAACGCCACCCGACGACAAGGTGAAGGATGCACGAAAAATTACTTATTTTCCCCTCGGTGCTTTATTAAATGTTTTGGTACAAAATGCTCTTAAAAAATTGAAGAACGACAGCGATACCGCGCCACTGTTTAAACATGGATTTTATGTACAATTTGGGTCACTTGCGTTTTTGCATTCACCAATGGGCGTCAAACCGGGATCTACCCAAATGTCGATTCATCCGAAGGCGTTGCCGAAAGTGTTATTAGTGGGCATCGGTTCTCTGCCCATTTCTTTAGAGCTTTTTAGAGCCTGGATGATTAGGTTTTTTATTGGGGGTAGACGACTAGAAATAACGTTGGACGAAGCTCTTAAAGAATTTATCACAGCGCTTGTGTTAGCTTCTGCCGATCAAACTTCGGCAATCTCACTGACTCCCTATCAGCAAAAAATTCAAGGACTTCCGATACAAATAGGGGATACAATGGTTGGTCTGTATTATGAAGGCGCGTCTGAAGTGGAGGCTCTGAACAAAAAATGGATGGTTGGTGACGAAGAAGCTGATCAAAATAGAGGTGTATATCACTTTAAACCCCTTCAGGCTCAGGCAGTTGTGCGAGATTTTAGTTTTAACAGAGTCGATATGAAGGGAGTGACAGAGATGATGTCGAAAGGCAGTGTATTATCTCAAACGGGCATTCCTCGTTCAAAATATAGTATTTCTTTAACCTTGTGGGGGAACACTCATCTTAAAATAGGACAAAGAATTTTTGTTGATCCGTCTGCCCTGGTTGGAAATGTGGACAGCCCAGAAAACCAACAATTAGGCATGGGGGGTTATTATGGAGTTACTTCTGTGACTCATCGTATTTCATCGAATGGTTTTTTTACAGACATCGAGGCGCTATGGACGAACTTCGGCAAGGCAAGCAAACTCATCCCGAAACCACCCATAGATTCTTCGTTGATGGCGAAAAAGCAACGCATGACTTATGTGCCGCCTAAATCAACGGTGCCTGACAAGAACTCGGGCAAGAAAAAGCAAACAAAGGCAAAATTCAACCGGAAAGGAGCCACCTGGGCAGAGAAACAGGTGCGGGCGGCGGCGATAAAATGCCAGGGCGACCCCAACGGCGCTGCCTGCCAAAAGGCGACCCGAGCGGCGACGAAGAAGCTTGATCCAAGAAATCAACGTATCCGTGCGCCTGCACGGAAGAAGGTGAAGGTGCCAGAGAACTATGTAGCCGACGAGAGCGACGAAAGCGCCGTTGTGAAACACCATAAGAGGTAGAGGGAGTTCAAACCGATGACACAGATTGTTACAAATCCATTAACGCTAATAGAAACAGAGATCCCAACTGGGAAAAACAAATTATCTGTGGATAAGCTGTTTCATGAGCGTAAAGTATACGCTAGTTTAGTGCCCGATGACTTGCTGGCATATACGGTAGATCTTCGATTACAATCTAATTTGTATGGAAAGGTAGATGGAAATTTAAACGCAATACTTCCAAACACCAAAAAGCTAAAGTTGGATGTTGAAAATCAGGTCATTGCTTTCGATTTTGTCAAAGAATTATATGAAGATTTTAAAAGGGATTGGGATTACCGCTGTCAAAATTGGGTGCCCTCTGAGTCGATGTATCAGAACTTGGAGTTTAATACGGAATATCGCGATGTTAACGAGATTCTAGTAAAACGCTATAACAACATCTTGACAAAGTTTATAGACTTTTCGGCGGCTCAATTTATTTCAGATCGGGTTGTTAATTTTGAAACCTTCATAAATGAATTTATAGAGTATTTAAAAAGAGCAGACTTGGTATTTAGTCGGGAACAATTCATTAAAAGCAGGTTATATGAAAACAGATATTCGCTATTGATTGTTAATTTGTTTGACAAAGGGAGTTTTCAAGATGACGAACAAAATTTTAAGTTTTTTTATTTAGATGACGGAATCAGTCTTGCTGCCCAAACGCTTATTCGACATGGCTTTGTGTTGGATCGCTTTGCCCCATGGAGGGTCTTAGTTAATCTTAATTCCCCTCAACTCCGAACGAGAAAGAGAAGAGATCTTGAAGGGAAGCTCGTGCCCAACTCGGCGCTGCCCTTGACAGGAGGAGCGTCACAAGTATTTGCTGAGTATTTTGTCCCGTCTTATAAGACCGAGTTGGCTTTTTTAAAGGCGGCTCTTTTTAATCTGTACAATCTATATGTGGAGAAAGCCCCGAAATCTACCTTTAGTTATTGCAAGGTAAGTCTTAAGCCCATTACGGTGAAATTTAAGCGAAAGCCTCTTAGGAGGTTACAGGAGATTTCAGATGTTTCAATTTTTAAATTTTATATGAAATTACGTTTATACGAAACTAAAAAGGCAGAGAAAGTTCCCCTTATAAAGCAGATAAAAAAAATTAGTAAAGACCCGTCCGGTATTCCCAAAGCCCTGGATCTTTTACAAAATTATACTAAAACTCCTCGACAATATTCTAAATTTGATAATGAGATGGACGCTTTAGAATTTGCTAATAAAATCGGCTGCAAGGGAACTCACACCATTGATAAAAAATTCTACCCTTGTAAGAGCCATAGGATGTATTTATCCTTGACAAAGAAGAAATAGCAGTATATACTGAGTGTATGATTTTTCAAACACTTGACGACAAGGACGAGTGCATTGCATCCTATTTCGATGGGGGGTTGCATTTTGACAAAATTCCTGAGAATGGTTCTTCCACTTGGAACTACCATTCCTACATTCCAGACGAAGTAGAATTTGCCGAGCTATATTGTGCGGGTAAGAAGATATCGGACGTATGCCCCGATAACTTAAAAGAAGAATGGAATAAAACACTTAATCAATTTAAAGCGATCTTAAAGTCATTTGGGCACATCAACCTGTCCACGGATGCGTTCTGTTTTTATGAATTGGTTCCGCGAAAGTTTCTTTTGAAACACTGCGAAGTGAAGAGCCAGATCACAAAACACATTCTGGAAAACCATCAAAAGCCCCAAAACTACGATCACCTTCTTGAGGTTCAGAAGCTATTAACGCAGCTTGGCAAGGTTGAATTAAAATTAAACCATTCCAACATCAGGAAATGTTTGACTAATCCGAAGTGCGTCGATTTCTGTCAACGAGTAAAGACAAAAAGGAACGTGATATACAATCAATTTGGGACGCGCACCGGTCGCCTGACGACGACGGAAAAAAGCTTCCCTATACTGACATTCCCGAAATTATTTAGAGGAATGGTAGAGCCTTACAACCACCTTTTGTTGGAAGTGGATGTGGTGTCTGCCGAAGTGGCTACTCTGTTCTATCTGAACGAGCAGCCGATCCCAAAGGGTGACTTGCACCAATGGATTAATGAGCAATGTTTCGGAGGTTTATTGGATCGAGACAAGTCGAAGCAAAGGTTCTTTTCTTGGTTGTATGATCCGAGAAAACAAAATAAAAAATTAGAAGCCATCTTCAACCGAGACACGTTGTTTAAAAAGTATTATGATGGCGAATACGTTACTAATCCCTTCGGTCGTAAGATGAAGGTTGGAGAAGAAAAGGCACTCAACTACTTAGTTCAAAGCACATTCAATGACTTGTTCTTGCAGAACGTTGTAAAGCTACATGAGCTTCTGCGGGAAACGAAAAGCAGAGTTTATTTTTGTGTTCACGATTCGGTTGTTCTTGATTTTCACAAGGAAGATCGACCCAAGGTAGACGAAATTCTTAACACACTCTCAAAGGTGGGTGATTATGAATTTGGGCTTCATCTCAACATGGGCAAGAACTACGGAGATATGAGGAAAGTTTTATGAGAAGCTTAATAGCAATTGGTGAGAAAGCAACTCTGTTTGCTGAATCTCTGAAAGATTATCCTGAATACACTTCTTATTGTTTTCGGCATGGACATAAGGAAGATTGTTTTAGTGTTCCGGTGTTCAGCGAGGCACAAAGATACGAAGAGCCCTTGGTTGATCTGGAAGAGTTTTTAAAAGGTTGTTGCGAAGATGTAACTGCTATTATAAGCGGTGACGAAGCGATTAATTTGACGGCGCTTCAGATTTTGGAGGTGGTCAAAAATAAAAATATCGAAATTCTTTTTTTTAAACCAGATCAAAAGTTGTTGGGGACCGCTATGAAACAGATAAATAATCTGACTTATAATGTATTGCAGGAATACACTCGGTCGGGCTTGTTTGGGCAAATGTTTATTTTCGATTTAGGGGCAGTTGATCAGGTTGCGTCGGCTGCATCTTTGCAATCGTTTGAAAAAGTACGAATGGAATTTGTAGCGGGGCATTATCACACCCTAAATTGGCTTAGGAATTCGGAGGCGGTGGCGGGAACAGACGACGAGCACCAGCCAGTAAATTGTTTGGCGAGCATTGGCGTAACAGATTTAGAACTTTCTGAAATAAAAATGCTTAATAAGCTTGACTTTGTGAGAGAACGGGTGTATTATTATGGTATACCAGAAAAGAAAGTTAAAGAGGACGCTGGTCTGAGAAGCAAAATATTGGAGGGTTATAAGAAAAATATGGACGAAAATATATCGTCTTCGTTCAAAATATATTCGATCCCGTTTAAACAAGAATTGGTTTATGTGGTTGAATATACATCAGCAGTTCAAAATAAAGAACTGAAAAAACTCTTGACAGAACACAATAAATAAGATATTATATACACAAGTTGAACACATAGGAGAAAAACAACATGGCAATTAATCTAGAAAAAATTAGAGCAAAGCTCGACAAGCTGAACGGCAAAGACAACCACAGCGATTTGTTTTGGCGTGCAGATGCTGGAACTCATACGATTCGCATTATTCCAAGTGAAGATGGCGAACCGTTGAAGGAAAAGCATTTCCATTACAACATTTCGAAGGGTGGTGTTCTTTGCCCCAAGCGTAATTACGGCGAGGACTGCCCGATTTGTGAATTTGCGACTTCGCTATTCCGTGAAGGCACTCCCGATAGTCAGGAGCAGGCAAAGAAGTTGTTTGTTAATCAACGCTTCTACGCCGATGTGATTGTGCGTGGCAAAGAAGAGGATGGACCGAAAATTTGGTCATTCCCGAAGAGTGCTTACAAGGCTCTTCTTGAAACAATTCTCGATGAGGATTATGGTGACGTGACAGACGCCCGTAAAGGGTTTGATCTGAAGGTCACTTACATCAAGAAGAACTTCGGTCGTGGAGATCGGATGGTCTTTGATAGCCTCCAGCCTCGTCCTCGTCCGACCCCCCTGTCGGAGGATGATGCACAAGCTGCCGCTTGGATGGACAACGACATTGATCTTAATACGATCTTTGAGCGCAAGTCTGTCGATGATGCACAGAAGGTGCTGGATGAATACTTGATGCCGGAAAGCGCTTCCGGTGATAATGTCAAGTATGGTGGCAACACGCAGGAGAAGAAGGTTTCTTCTGTTGACGCAGCCTTCCGCGAGTTGGGAGTTGCGTAACGCTCTTGGCGGGGAGGGGGACGCAAGTCCCCCTCCTTTTTTTATGGGGGAAACTATGGCAAGAAAACAGAAAGTAGAAAAAGCTGGCAAGCTTTCTTTAAAAGATATGCAAAAGCTCGTTAACAAGCGAGCGGGAATGAACGTAGCTTATGATTTACAGGACGATAATCCTACCTTGGTTAAGGAATGGATTCCCACTGGCTCAAGGTGGTTAGACTCTATTATCTGCCGAGGTAAATATGGTGGCATTCCAGCAGGTAAAATTGTAGAGATCGCAGGGCTACAAGCTACAGGCAAGTCCTACATGGCAGCACAGGTTGCTGCAAATGCCCAACCTTTGGGCTACGATGTTATTTATTTTGATTCAGAGTCTGCGATTGATCCAACTTTCTTGGAGAACGCAGGCTGTGACCTTTCATCGTTGCTATATGTTCAAGCAACGTCTGTCGAGTTTGTTTTGGAAACTATCGAGGATCTTTTAGCGAACAATGAAAACAAAATGTTGTTCATATGGGATTCTTTGGCGCTGACTCCAAGCAACTCTGACATTGCGGGTGATTTTAACCCGTTATCTTCTATGGCAGTCAAGCCGCGCATTTTGTCGAAGGGGCTAGCAAAATTAACGGTTCCAGTTGCAAATAGCGGGTCTGTCTTGTTGATTTTAAATCAATTGAAGACGAACATTACAAGCAATATTGCAGAGGCTCTGACCACTCCATATTTCACACCGGGGGGCAAAGCCCTTGCATATGCTTACTCGCTTCGCATTTGGCTGACAAGGCGCAAGGCAAAAAACAGTTATATTGAAAGTGAAAATGGCTTTCGAATTGGATGCGAAGTTAAAGCCAAGCTAGAGAAGTCTCGATTTGGAACAGAGGGTCGAACTTGCACTTTTCAAATTATTTGGGGAGATGCTAGTCCGCGCATTCTTGATCGGGAAAGTTGGCTCGACGCCATTAAAAGCTCCGACCAACTGAAGAATGCAGGAGCTTGGTGGACATTGACATTTGACGATGGCACTGAAAAGAAGTTCCAAAGCACTAAGTGGTTGGAGATGTTAGATGACGCAGCCTTCCAGGGTCAGGTGTTAAAAATAATGGATCGCGAAGTGATTCAAAAATTTGACGCCCAAGAGGGGAACGCTTCAGATTTTTATGATAACGAAGAGCCGATTAATGGCAAAGCTTAAAATTAACGAAGCCAGCAAGCGAACTCAAAGATATTTTGAACTTGCAGGTCGGCTAGCCAAAGAAAGCACCTATGGGAAGCTGAGACATGGAGCAGTCTTGGTCAAGGGCGGTAGTATAATTTCGGTTGGACTCAACAAGGGATGTTATTGTAAATTTGGTAGCAGATTTCGTGATTCTCATAATTTTGGACACGCAACGCAACATGCTGAGATCTCTGCTGTTCTAGGTGTCGGGGCTCGTGCGACACAAGGGTCGACCATTTATGTTGCTCGTGTTAATAACCATAATCAATATCGAATGTCCAAGCCTTGCGGGATGTGTCATGACGCTCTTAAATTTGTGGGGGTAAAAAAAGCATATTACACAACAGGAGAAAATACATATGAAGAATGCAAAATCGGTGATGACGGAGGCTTTCAACATCAAAGTCAAACGCATCAAAGAGAACGAAGATGGGTCGACCAATCTAACGTTTGATATGACGCCCCACTTTCAAGAGTGGTTTTGTTTTTTCCACGGGATAGAAGAGTGGGATCAAAAAGTCTTTGAAAATTGGGTTTTAAAAACTTTAGGAGAATACCTTGAAAGAGAAACTGAAGCGAGTAATGATAATTGATGGCAATAATTCCTTTCTTAGAAATTATGTTGTAGATCCATCCTTATCCACTAACGGTGATCCAATTGGCGGTTGCAAGGGATTTTTAAAATCTCTACAGAAGCAGTGTAGGATTCTTAAACCTGATTCTGTTATTGTTACTTGGGATGGCGCTGGCGGATCTACTAAACGCAAATCCATGAACAAGGGCTACAAGGATGGTCGCAAGCCATTGCGACTTAATCGCACTAACTCTTATTTAACGGAGGATCAAGAACTACAGAATCGATTGTGGCAGCATCATAGATTAATTGAATATCTTAATGAATTTCCGATCGCGCAATTTGTGTTCGACGGTGTTGAAGCCGACGATGTTATTGCATATTGCGTGA
>Ga0209128_1000187_pt1 | contig 43616 bp, 83 predicted proteins | sample ETNvirnome_6_100_FD_184072 | JGI IMG/M metagenome (GOLD analysis project Ga0209128, IMG submission 184072) | Marine viral communities from the Pacific Ocean - ETNP_6_100 (SPAdes) (version 2) | ecosystem: Environmental > Aquatic > Marine > Oceanic | place: Pacific Ocean | collected 2013-06-19
ATTTACACTAAAGAAGATATAGCTCATATATTTCCTGGATTATATACGTTGCTTTTTAGATTCGGAGAAGATTATCATATGGCAGTTATAGAATCTTTTAAGAAACTTTTTATCAAAGAGGCCAGAAACATGGGATGACTTAGATTATATTATACAAAATGAAACCAATAATCTTTTAGTAAGAATTACTGAAGGCTCTTATGAGCCACAAGTAAAAGAAGCGAAAGTTATAGAAAATTTATTGTTAAAATTAGGATTTAAAAGAAAACAATGAAAATTATACAAGTTACCAAAAGAATTGGTGAATGGCTTGGACCAATTGACTGGTCTTACAATTTTGAGTCACATGACTGGGATCATGGCGGTTCTATAAATCCAGTATGTGTACAAGAAAGCATTAATTTTTTATGGAAGTTAGATAGTACTATAGCCCCCATGTTGGCATCAAATTATAGTGGTTGGCCTAAAATTTGGCACAAAGTAATGAAAGTTGGCATGTATGATGGCTGGCCATATTGGCGTCCAGTACCATCCATATCAGTGATGGGAACTCTAGGCATAGAGATATTTAGCATGTTCAGCTTAACAGGGATAAGGAGGAATAAATAGGATGAAAAAGAGTCAAAAATGAAACCGAAAGTTGTTTATATATTTATGGGAATAGTTATATTGGGTTTAGTAATAACCAATATATTATTTTATTTCCAGAATGATGATCTTATTGGCAAAATGACAAGTTTTAAGCAAATAACAGAAACTCTTGTTAGGAGTCAAACAGAGATAGTGTCAAAAAAAGATCTTGACAAGGCTCTAAAGAAATACTTGACAAGCAAAGATATTACTATATTAAAAGAAGATTTGAGAAAAATGAATGCTACTCTTGGATCAGTGGGCATCACTATAGGAAAATTAGAGCGTAAAGTTAAGTATAACCAAAGAAGTGATAAACAAGGCAAACCAAAAGAGCCAGTTATTATTTGTAAAGAAGATGGACGACCAATTGATGTTCATGGCTACACAAAGACTTCGCAAATTAAAAAAATAAGAGATAAAAATAATGCCGACTTGGCAGATGTTACTTTCGACGCATCTTCTAAAACTCCTTGGAGCTATGAAGTATTTCTCAGAAAGTTTTATTTATCGACTATTGTAGGAAAGAAAAAAGACGGAAGTGATATATATTATCATTCGTTAAAATATAAAGTACCTAATAAACATAAAGAAAAGTTATTTAATATTCCAATAACTTCATCATCTTATAAACAAAGAATTAATGATAGGCAAATGTTTTGGTGGAACCCAACAATTGATCTGTCTGTTTCTTTTGGAGGCATTATTTATTCAACAGTTTTTCCCGAAGATTTATTATCAGTTGGTGTAGATTTAGGATTTTCTACATCATCTTATGGAAGAACTAAAGCCGACAGCCTATGGAAGTTTTTTAGATTTGGTATTGGATATGATGCCGTACAAAAGTCAGCATTTTTATCTATTGCTCCAATATCTTATAATCTTGGAGATCCATTGCCGTTGTTAACAAATCTCTACCTAACACCAAAAATTCATATAGATTATAAGGGAAATATAGCTTTGGGGTTGGGAATTGGAGTACAATTTTAAAATATAATTTGACAATTATATTACATCTTATAATATTAAGAAAAGGAGAAGTAAGATGAATACAGAACAGAATATGTTTGAAGATGCGCTAAATAAAAAAACTGAACAGGATATATTTGAAAAAGCACAAGGCAAATATTCTTCCTATAGTGAATATGGCGTGGAAGAAAAAGACTATCATTCATCAATGGATGATGAGAATATGTGGGATGGTACGGCACGAGCCACAGCGCGTCTGTCAGCGTGCAAGGCTTGGGGTTGCGACCAATGTGGATATTTAGAGTGTGAATGTTGCCCAGATTGTGAGTGTCTAGATTGCGAATGTGGATTGGAGACTTGTGATGATTCAATTTTTACACAAATTAGTTCTAATAATGAGCAAGATCTTTTCAATCAGGCAAGTAATCAAAATGATGAGCAAGATCTTTTCAATCAGGCGAGAGACGAATCCATAGAGGTTGGGCAAGAAGAGTTTGAAAAAGCAGCAAAAATCTCCAAAGTAATTAATGGAGATCAGACAGCCGAAGAGTTTGCTCAAGAGCGGTTATTGACAGAACAAAATGTTTTCAATAGTTTGAAGAAGAAAATAGAACAAGCTTTATTTGAAACAGTATTAGAACATACTGTTGATTAAAACAAGTTTTATTAGAATAATCAAAAAAGGAGAAAGTTATTTCAATGGTTTCAAAAATGAGCACAAATATAGATTCACCAAAAGTAGAATTCATCAATGCTGAAGGTAAGTCTGAAGGTGTAATTTCAACAGTAAAAGCAAAGCAAATAGCGAATGCTATTGGACTGGATTTGGTAAAAGTTGGAGAGAATAGGGGCGTACCAGTTTGCAAGCTAATGGATGTTGGCAAATGGAAGTATCAACAAAAAAAGAAAAATAAGAAAAGTGCCAAGGCCAAAACAAAAATTATTAAATTTTCGCCAAATACTTCTGAGCATGATTTGAGCTATAGGGCTAAACGAGCAGAAAAATTTATGGACTCGGGTTCTAGTGTAAAAATAATTGTTAAATTTAGTGGTCGCGAAAAAGAACATATGTTTGAAACAGGGCAAACCATTTTAGATAAGTTTTTCTCTTTCTTCGATTGTACATATAATATAGAAGAGAACGCACAAAAGCAAGGTAATACGATATCTATGGCGATATCAAGATGATTATAAGAAATATAGAAGACCTAAGACAGCCAATTGAATTAGCAAATTTAGAAGAGGGTTTGGAGATAATAAACCAACTAGAAAAAGAACTTGCTAATGAACATAATGGTATAGGATTGGCAGCACCCCAAATAGGAATTAGAAAAAAAGTTGCTATAATCAGATTTAAAGATTATAATATTAACTTGATTAATCCGACAATTATTGAACGAAAACGGCCAGTAATTATAAAATCAGAGGGTTGCCTTAGTCTTCCTGGTATGCTTATAGATACACAAAGATATAAAGAAGTATTTGTAAAAGATTTACAGAAGCCTGAAGGATTTGTCGGCATTGGTGACATTGCTATTGTTTTACAGCATGAAATAGACCACTTGGAAGGAATCTTAATTATTGACAGAGGAATCGGAAAAAACAAGGTTAAAAGGAATTCTCCTTGCCCTTGTGGTTCTGAAATAAATGGAAAGACAGTTAAGTTTAAAAAATGCCACGGCAAAACTTAATATTTAAAATAAGTATTGGAAACTAAAATGAAAAAGCAAATTGACACAACCAAATATCATTCTACTAAATCTCCCTGCTATTGTCCATGGCCAACAAAATTTTACTGTCCTGTTTCGCCGGAAATTACATGGCATAAGGGATTGGTATATAAAGATTGTCCTCTTGCTGAGGATCAAAGAGATATGGCACATTGTGCTGAATGTCACTTAAGGGGCGAGGGAACATTTCGTCTAATCAAAAAAGCAGAGCGAAAGAGAAAAAGACCATATAATAAAAAGAAGAAGGGGAAGTAATATGAAAAAACTATTATACTTTTCAGCTAATTGGTGTGGCCCATGTACTGCACTTTCTCCAATATTACAAGAAGTTGCTGCCGACTTAGAAGTGCCATTGGAAAAAATAGATATTGATCAAGACGCTGACGAAGGACTTTTAGCAGCAAAATATAACATTCGTGCAATTCCTACTGTTATATTATTTGAAAACGAAAAACCCGTTGACCAATTTATTGGAGCAAAAAATGAATTGGCAATTAGAAATTTTATAAAGAGAATTTAATGTCCAAAGTAATTTTAATAACTGGCATGTCGGGTGTTGGCAAAACAACACTTTCTAAAGAACTTGAAAAACATTTGCGAAGTCAATATGATTATGATGCCTTATATCTTTTAGATGGCGATGTTACTAGACAAAATCTGTATCCAGAACTAAGATTTTCAAAAGAGGATAGAGAGGAAAATCTAAAAAGGGCATCTTGGTTAGCAAATTATTTGGCTACCGGCTCTAATAGAGTTATTGTTTTAATGGCCTATATTGCTCCATATCCTGAGATTAGAAAAAATATAAAAAATACTATTGACTGTGAATATAAAACTATATACTTAAATGCTCCATTAGAAGTTCTTAAGAAGCGAGATCCGAAAGGCTTGTATAAAAAAGCATTAAATGGAGAAATTGAAAAATTTACTGGAGTAACAGATCCATATATTCCTCCTCAATTACCAGACTTATCAATAGATACTAGTAAATATTCTATAGAAGAGTGTGCTTTGACTATAAGAAATTTTGTATTAAAAAAGGAATGAAATGCCACAATTTAGAGTCATTATAGAAAAAAAGGATCTTTTGACAGTTATCATAGAAGATGACACTGTAAAGGATGCCATTAAAACAGCTACTAAGCTCATAGGTAAAAATTATCCAAGTAAGGAAAGCTCTCGGGTAATAGAAGGAAGGGAAGTAAGAGAATTGCCATTAAGTATTTCTATTATTGGAGCACCTGAGGTATTAGAAAAGACAAAGAAAAAGTTTGTTATTAAAACATCAGGAAATTAAATTATAATTGAGTTAGTCAATCACACCCGCATCTTCTTCCATCTTTTTAAGGCGAGTATAATAATCATCAATTTCTTCTAAATGATCCATAGATATCTCCGTCGCAATACCAACATCTTCTGTATGTTCTAGTTCGACATTAACACCCATGGCTAACTCATGTGGGTCAAAGTTTTTGTATGATTTATTATCAGCCTTCCCACCTTTTAATTGCTCAACATTAATGTTTTTACTTTTTTTTTTAATCCAGAATATTTTAGAATTTGATTAAAGCGCACACAAGCATCTCTTCCCTTAAATCGATCATGCGACTTTGGCATTGGTTCACCTTCAGGTTTAAATTTAACAGTATCAAAATCTAATTTTTCCCACATATAATCTAATTCCGATTCTCCTAGGGCAGTTTTCATATGTCTACACATATTATCAGGATATTTTACATCAATTTCAAAATCAGAAATATCTCTGCCACAATAAGTACATTTTGATAAGCGACCATCATTATTTGTATCACAAGTACACTTCTTAACTAGTTTAGTTTTTCCTTGCCAGCAAAGATAGCGTGGTCTTTTTACGGAGTTGGCTTCGCCAATTCTTGGGCCAAAAGGACTCTTGCATGTTTGACAGTTTTTTGGAGGCTTGTCATCATCCCACTTAGTCCATTGAAAACAATTATCACATTTAATCATTGGTATGTTGGGAATAATAGCACTTTTGCCAAGTTTTGAATCAAGATCTTCTTCACAGATCTCACATATTTTAGGAGGATTTTTGCTATCCCATTCGATCCATTGTTTGCAACTATTGCATCGAACCATTGGAATATTGGGAGAATAAACCGAACCCTTTCTTGAATGAAGATCTGTCTTACATCTTGCACATTCTGTTAGTTTATCATGCCAACGAATCCATTGTCTACAGTTATCACATTTAATCATTGGAGTATCAGGGACAGTGCTAGGAGCCTTCTTTAATTGATAATTTTCTTTATATACGGCTCCTGTTAGAGGTATACCACACTTCTCACATTTCTCTTTAGAGAAGAAGCTTAACTCGTCACAGTCAGGCCTGGGACATTTCTTTTTCTTGGGCCTTATTCCATCATTATTTATAATATCACTAAAATCAGCGCCACAACTTGAACATTCTTCCGGATATTTTGTCTCTTTACTACCATTAGTTCTTTCTTTACATTTGGGACAAATAACATATATGTCAGGATTTATATCAGCTTTGTGATATTCATAACAAGTAGCTTTTTCAATAGATCCTGACGGTCCAGTAATAAATGAAGTAACAAATATACCACGAGTTATGACTGCACTGCCATTAGGGTGTTTCTGCGTCCTAGCTCTATACTTTACTAGTTCGCCCAATCTTCTTGCTTCTTTAATAGCTTCAACATCAAGAACGTGTTTACAATATGGATTACCCCTTCCCTTAATTTTTTCTTCACTTTTTTGATATTCTTTACAAGGTTTTCCTTCAATAGCCGTACATTTCTCATACTGTATTTTCTTTGTAGAAAAAACATTTTTTTCAATTGTTTGTTTTATTTCTTTAGTAATATCTTTTTCACAATGTTGACAAACATCAGAATTTAAATCATTCATTGTTCCACAATCAGAACATTTTTTATTTTCTGTCAATTCACCGCATTGCTGACACTCTTTTGCTCCAGTTGCATATTCTTCACCACAATTTTCGCACTCTATATTAAACTCGGGCTTCTTTGGCAGCGGCTCATAGTCTTCTCTTAATTTTGCAGGATAAAGTGTTTCCCCCGCGATATTGGTTCTTTCTCTCTCATCTGGATCTTCTTCTGCCCTAACTTGATAAAGGCTAGTTGATTTTATATCCCCAGTGAAAGGGTCTTTGCTTGAACATTCTGGCCCTTTACACATTGTCTCATTAGCATCATTTTTAAAGTGACAAGAGGGGCATCTTTTTATTATTCTAGGAACTGAACAATCTTTGTTAGTACAAAAATTAGAAGTGCCAGGACTTTCAGTATTACATCGAGGACAAATTTTAATTGTCTCTCTTGTATATCCTGCGATATCAGATCTTTCATCTTTTCTGTCAATAATAAATTTCCTCTCTCTCTCTTTCTCTTCTTCTCTCGCTCTTTCCTCTTCTCTCGCCCTATCTCTCTCTCTTTTTTCCCTAGCTTCGTCAGATGTCCCAGAAGGATCCTTCTTGCTTTTCTCTGTTTCTTTCACAACCTCTTTAACGATTTCTTTAACTTCTGGAGCAACTGTCACAGCAGAATCTTCTTTTTCTCCGCGCAATATAGATTGAAGAGCATCTGATGGAGAATTTTTTTCTTGAGTAAGTCTCTCTATTTCAGATTCTAAAGTTTCCCACTTATCTCTATTAATTTCAATAATAAGTGTCGTTGCCCTATCAAGCTGTTGAGCATCCAAGTCTGCTATGGGCTGGCCAAATAAAGCACGAGAATGAGCATCAAGCATCATTTCTTGAATTTTTTGTAATTTTTTTACAGTAACAGTACACCACTTTTTATATTTTTTAACTTTCTTTTTCCAGCTTTTTTTCTTGGCCTTATCTGCTTTTTCTCCCACAGACTTTTCTCTCTTTTTTAAATACTTCTCTTCTTCCATTTTTTCTGGAGACATTTCCCAAGGACTTTTCTCTCTTTCGGGATTAACAGGAGCACTAAAAAATCCGGGCTCTGGCCTTCTGCCGCGCAATTTTTTCTCCCTCTTTTCCATTTCTTCTTTATAATGCTGCTCTGCGTCTTCGAAATAGTTAGGATCATCATCTTCTTCAGGCTCAGGTTCATCTCTTAGAATAGTTTTAACGGCATTCTTAATTAGACCGAATCTATCTTGGCCAAACCACGCCTCTTTATCTTTTTTTCTTTTAAAGCTTATTGGTGCTTGGTTTTCTCGCATTCTCTTCTCCGTTAATTTAAGGGATTTTTGAAGTTTCGTGATCTCTTTTAAATCTCGCTCCCTATCAGCTTTTAAGAACGCTATGTCTTCTTTAAGTTGTGATAGATAATTTCTTATAAGACCAAATACAGAGATACCATCTTCATTTTTCATTCTTAATCTAGCATTTCTAACAATCAAATTACCTTCGCTATCTGTAATATTAGTTCCGTCACCAAATTGTTTTCTTATAAGTTGACGAATTTTATATTGTTCTTTAGGATTTATCAAGTCAAATGTTTTATTAAATGCTTCTAGAGCATATTCATTTTGAAGATCTTTGACTCTTTCTTCGACTTTTATTAAAACGCGACCAATTTGAGGCCAAACACTAATTGGTTCACCCTTTCCCTTTTTTCTAGGAACTTGAGGAGGAAGATCACCAGCAAAATTCCAAGGTTCATTTGGAAGCATTAATTCCTCTCTGGCTTCATGAATTTGACCTTTTCTGGCCAATGTAACTACATGTTTGATAAATTGATATATACCACGTTTTTTTGCTTTTTCATCCATTTCTGGAGGCCCCAACCTAGTATTGTTCTCTACTTGGCGAGCGTCCGAAAGATCTTTTTGGCAAACATCATTTTCACAGATATTAGAGTGCGCCTCACTATAATGGCCACATTTACGACAAATTTTTTCTACAGTAAAACATTTAGTACATCTCTCACTATGAACAGGGTATGGGTCATTTTGGTCATTACATTTTGGACAGTATTTGGCATAAACTTTTTTGTTAGCATATAACATACTTTTTACAAGAGGAAGCTCTGCTACCCAATCAGGAAAATCTAATTTAAATCTATCTAATAAATGTTGTTTTTGTGCTAGCTCACTGCCATTATAACCAACTCTTCCCAATAATTGAACATGCTCTCTGAAGTCTTGATCATATTGCCTTTGTTCTTTTTCATCAACATTGCGAGATAATTTTCCGAAATAATCATGTACTTCATGGGATTTCCATAAAGCCATTGTTAGTCCAACATCAAGAAGCATAATTGGTTTAATACCAGTTTCTATTTTGGCTTCTTTTAAGCTATTTCCACAACTACTACAAGTGAGCCTATTTGGATTAATATTTTTAGTTTCACACGCTTCACTAGTTGGATCATCTGGATTATCCTTATACTGACAAATTTTAATGGGGACATTGGATAATTCTACTATAACATCATTGCTTATTTCTTTGAAAAGCTGGTTGGTGCCAGATTTTTCTTCCGCAAATGTCCATCTTTGTTCCGCAAATTCAGCATCAGACAGATTGCTGGATGAATTAAAGTAAATGCTTGTTAGCTCAACACCGGACAAAGAAGTATTACATTTGTAACATTCTTTGTGATCTGGAGAGTTTTCAGCATAACAAATAACATTAGGACAAAGTTTTATATTAATTCTTGGAGGGCCGGGAATAACTCCCTCTTGTTCTTTTTGAACTCCTCCTCTTCCTAGGCGATCTTTAACTGCTCTATAGTTTGTTACCATATTAACTACTTGAAATGTAGTAAGTAATTCTTCTCCTAATTGTATTTGAAGACGATCTTTTTCACTTTTCAATATTGCAGAAGAATAGGGAAATCCCCCCTTGCCAATTCCGGTAGCACTATGAGCCCTTACCGTATTACGCTTTCCTACTCTAAAATGTTCTTCAGGTCTTTTTTTCCAAATTTCAATTAACTTGATATCTTCAGACGAGAATCCGCTTGTATCACCAGCGTTAAACTCATCTGCTCTAGACATATAATTATTAAAAAGAGTTTCTTGTGATACGCTAGCATATTCTTCTAAAGATTCTAAGAATTTCTCAAATTCATATTCTGAAATAACATCAAAGTCTAAACTTAGAGGAAGATTTTCAAGCAACTTGCGAGCAATTGTTTCATTATCTAGCCGTTGTCTCTGTCTTACTGATAAATTGCCGAATATTTCGGGAGGCGTTGGTACTCCACCAGAAAATTTTTCAAAAATATTAGTTAGTAATTGTGTTAACTTATCAAAATCAGCACCCTCATCAATTTCATTAATGACGTATCTTGGCGTCATAAGTTTCCTATTAAATTTATCAACGCATCTTTCACAATATTCTTCCTTAATACTCATTCTATTATTACATCCTGGTTGGGGGCATATTTTTACAAGCTCTATAGCTGCATAAATAGGTTTCTTATTAAACTTGTTATAAAATTCCCTATCTCCATCTCGGAATTCATTCCACATTGCTGTCTCAGCACTATTTAAACTATTTGTCCAATATACTTCCTCGGCAGGAGTAGTACCCAAATTTTGAGATTTTGAGGATTCCATAGAAGGATTTCTTTGAGCAACTTGTGCATCATATTCTTCTTGTTTTTGTTTTGTTAATAAGTCTAGATCTTCTCTTTGTACAGGCATTCTTCTTTTATCAGATTTACTAACTTCATTATCAATAATTTCTAAAACTTTTTCAAAAGCAGCATCTTTTTCTTTAGTAATTTCTGCTTGTTCTTTCTTATCCTTAACATTTTTTTTATTTATGACAGTTAATAAAGACTTTAAGTCTTGCTTGCGGTTGCTGGGAAGAATAGAGATTTCACTTGAGGAATAAAATTTTATTAATTTTATTCTTAAATTATCAAAAACATGTAGGCATAGGCCACATTTTTTTCCGTCTACTGGCTTAGCTGATTTTTCCTTATATTCTTCTATATGTGCTACTGAAATAACTTCTCCACATACTTCACATACTATTGGCTCGGTAGTTATTTCCTTACGAGACATTTTAGTCAAACATTCTGGATTGGGGCAAGTAACGGTAGGCTTCATCTCGGTATCCTCTGGAACCTTACATCTTGGACATTCCCAAAATTTTGGAACAGTATTGTCTTTTTGTTCTTGTCGCATAACTTCTTCATCTATGGCATTAGAACTTCTTGCAGCATAAGCCTCTGCTCTTTTATGCCAATTAGATAAATCACCCTCAATTGTCCCTATTTCTTTCTCTCTTTTAAGTTCGGCTTCTTCTTCTTCAGTTATTTCCTGGGTAGTGAATTTTGGTTCTGGATAATCTAAGATTTCTCCTTCTGGCTCCTCTTCCTCCTCTTCCTCCTTTTCGCCCTCTTCTTCCTCTTCTGGCTCTTCTGGCTGTAAGCCGGCTTCTTCTCGCCGCTTTGCCTCTTCAGCTTTTTCCAGCTCTCTTAACTCTCTCTGTTTGGCTTCCTCTTCTTCTCTTTGTTCAAGATAAGATTCTTCATTCCCCATTCCTGATGGACCTTTCTTTGGCCTAACCGCTTCTTTTAAAATATTCTCAAATCTAGTAGACATACCTGTGTTCTCCTATTTCCTTAATTTCTCTAAAATATTGATTTATTAATAGAATCATTGGAGGTTTCTATGTTTTTTAATTGGATCGCTATACTAATATCAATTCCTATCTTATGGCTATTACAAAATATAATCCATGAATTATCTCACGGCTTGACAAGAAAAGTTGGTTGGGATTGGGATTTTAAAATTTGGCCTTTTCCCTCTAACAGACTTGGCAGATTTACTTTTGCACATGTAAAATATTCCAGAAATAGTTATTCTGAAGAAATAAATAATAAGGGTATGGCCCTAGTATCCATTATGCCAAAATTCTCCAATCTTATTTTCATATTAATCTCTGGAACACTTTTATATTTTCACATTGGTCCAGCAATTCTATTAAGTATTCTAGCAGTATTTACTCTTTGTAATTATATTGATGCCATGGTTGGCACTTTAGGAATTTTTATTAATAGTAAAAAGGATTCAAAATCAGATATTTGGAGATTTCAAAGATATTTAAAATTAGATATACCAAAAATGAGAATAGTTATGGCTATTATTTTAGTATTATTATCTGGATTTGTTTGGGGAAGCATTATTCCTTATTTCTTTCTTGGAGCTTAAAATGTTTATAAATTATAAAGATGAGATAGGGGCTTTACAAAAAAGATGTTATGAGTGTAAAATATGTTCTCTCGGTCAAGAAGAAGTGGATGGCTTCGATCCTCATGTATTTTCAAATGGGAAAGTCCCATCAGACATTATGATAATTGCCGAAGCTCCCGGATCTACAGAAACTAGAAAGAAGATCCCATTATGTGGAACTTGTGGTAATTATTTTAATAATGAAATATTAAGGGTAATTGGTTTAGAAAGAAAAAATGTTTATGTTTCTAATGCTGTAAAATGTAGACCAGAAAAAAATAGAACACCAACAGATAAAGAAATTATAATATGTAGGCCGCACATTGATGCTGAAATTGCTTTAATTAACCCAACATTAATAGTAAGTTTGGGAAACCCTGCTCTTTGGGCAATGTGTGGCATTAAAGCAATTACAAAAAATCATGGTCAGATACATAAATCACGGAAATGGTCCAATGGGAAAACATATAATGTTTTTGCTCTTTATCACCCTTCTTATATATTGCGCTGTAGAGGAAAAAAAGATGTCCAAAAAGATGTCCAAACTGATTTAATCAATTTAAAAAAACTTATAAATGAATTGTAAAAAATATCCTAGGGAGTATAAAAATGAAAATGAGAAATAGTTTTGTAAGCAATTCATCATCATCATCTTTTGTTGTCGCTTTTCCTAAGCGGCCTAAGACAATAAATGAATGTCATGAGATTATGTTTCCAAATGGGGAAGAATTTATTCAACCATATGATTCTGGAACAAGTTCAAAAAAGATTGCCAAGACAGTTTTCGAAGACATTGAAAACCAAGAGGCCGCAACCTTGGAGGAAATTGCTGAAAGATTTAATTCAAGATATTACTATTGGACAATTAGTTCAAGTTGGGGGTGTTATGACGACAGAACTTGTTGGGGCACTGATAAAGCACAACTTGAAAAAATTGCTGACTTAGCCAAAGATAGAGAGAAAACAGGTTGTAACAATTGGAAAGAAGAACAACAACTAATAAATGAAATGGCTAAAATCGATGCTAAAGCATTTATTGTTCTTACCAAAAAGCAGCCAAAATATTGTTTTAGTTATTCTGACAATGATGGATCATATTCTTCAATATTAGAACATGGAGACATCTTTGAAAATTTAGTTCATGTTAAAATTAGTCATCACTAGGAGGATAAAATGAAAAAACTGGGCTATGCTCCAGGCTTTAAAAACCCGACCCCATATATAAGAGATATGTTTGATAAATTAAAATTGTCAAAGAAAATCAACATTTTAGATCTGGCAACAGGAAATGGTAGAAATGCTAGATTCCTTCTTGATAAGGGTTATGATAATATATATTGTTTTGATAGAATACAAGACCCACCTAATAGTCAAGTAGATTATATTAATTATTGGCAAGCTGGTTCTCCAATTATAGGACTACCAAAAATTGATTTATTTCTTATTCAATATCTATTTTGTTTTTTAAATAAGACTGTTAAGAAAAAAGTAGTTGTCCAAATAAATAAAAATGCTAATAAAAATGCTATAGCAATTATTGAAGTTCAAAATACAAAATCTGCCGGAAAAATAAATATAGATGAAATTATACCTTTATTCGGCAAAAGATGGCAGGTTTTAAATAAAAGACAAAAGCGTTGTATATTGAAAAAAATGTAGATATTTAAATTAGCATTTGTGAATCTGATATAACGTAAAATGATAAAAAATATCGGAGAAAAGAAATGAAAAAATATCTAATATTAGAATGTCCTATTTGGATAAGGCTTCTTGAGATAAAAGCCAAAGTTCATTTAAAATTTAATCCAGAAAAAGAATTATGTGATATGGGATATAGAGAAATTACTCCTATATTTAATCGTAATGGCCATTATTATGATCGCAAAGATCAATTAGTTTGGATTGAATATGATGGAAAAGCTTGGATGAAAGAAAATCAAGAATCAGAAATTATCCAATTTAAATTAGATTTAGAATCTTTGGAGTTGGAGGAAGATCAACCCAATAAAGAAGTTTTAAAAACTATGTCTGGATTAATCGGCAAATCAAAAAAGTCTAGTAGATATCATAAAAATTATAAACAAATGCAAAAAGATATTAGAGAATATGGTTTTCTACATTGGGCAAGAATTCACGCATTGGAAAGTAAAAAAAGATTTATTGAATTTAAAAAGAGGAGAAAAAATGGCGAGAATAATAATGGAAGGACTAACTCTTAAACAGGCTAAAATGTTTGCTGAATGGTATGAGGGTCATGAGAAGGACATATAATAATTATTTTTTTAGTCTTATTAATATATTTTGTTTTGGAATAGTTGTATTTTCTCTTATGAATATATCTTGCCTTTTTAATAAACTCTCTTGTTGTTGGCATTTTATGATTACATTTTTTACAACCTTTGCCACACAAATGGTTATTTGGTATTTGTAAAAATTCGCCATGTTTAGGACAGACAATTATTATTTTTATTTGAGATCCAAGATATTTAACTTTAGAATAATCATATTTTTTGTCATGAATATTTATTGCTTTGTCGATGAACTGTTGTTTTGTTAATTTATTAGCCATATAAGTATATAATTTTATTAATAGAAAAGGAGATTTTATGGAATGCGTACAATATATAGTTGTTAGAAAAGATCTTGATATGCCAGTTGGTAAATTATGTAGTCAAGTCGCTCATGCTTCTTTGGGAGTAATGTTAGAAAGAAAACAATTTTATGTTTTTAGTAATCCTAAAGATATTAGTTTAAATAGTCCAGACATGAAAATAAGAAATGTCACCCTTATAGACACTAAAGAATCAAGATCTTGGTTTGAGGGAAGATTTGTGAAACTAGTCGTGTACGTCAAATCTGAGCAGAAACTATTAAATCTTTCGAAAAAATTGGACGACTTAGGCATTACAAATAAATTAATTTATGATGCTGGGAGAACTATTTTCAATGGAGAAACAACTCTTACTTGTATGGGTATTGAGCCCATTTACAGAGATAATGTTCCTAAGTGTTTGAAAGTATTGAGGTTGTTAGATTGAAGAGAAAAGATTATATAAATTGGAATGATTACTTTATGGCAATTGCTTTATTATCTGCACAACGATCCAAAGATCCTAATACACAAGTTGGAGCATGTATTGTTAATGTTGATAAAAAAATTGTTGGTGTTGGGTATAATGGATTCCCAAATAATTGTTCTGATAATTTATTACCTTGGGATAGAACAGGTAATCCATTAGATACAAAATATATTTATGTTTGTCATTCTGAAATGAATGCAATATTGAACGCAACAAAAGATTTAAAAGATTGTACAATATATTGTACACTAGCACCATGTAACGAATGTGCAAAAATGATTATACAATCTGGTATCAAAGAAGTGATTTTTAAAGATGATGTTTATCATGATACAGAGATGTGTATTGCTGCTAGAAAATTATTTGACTTAGCAAGTATAAAGTATAAGCAATATATCCCAAGCATAAACACACTAACTATACAACTAAAGGAATGAAAATGAATGAAAGCTTTCTTAGACCTAGGATGTTGGGGATACGAAAATAACGATATAAAATTTTGTTCCGGCATAAAAAATAGTATATTGGATTTGACAAAAAATAGTCAAATTAATTTAAGTGTTACAGAATTTCTTAATGATAATTATCAACTTGTTAGAAAGCCTTTACTTTCCAATGTTCACACATGCCTTTTCAGAATCCAAGATAATTACAATGTTTTTTCTAAAGAGCATTTTCAAGCAATAGAGAATTTTTGTATAATGCATAAAAAATGTGGATTGTATTTAAAAATTGAATGGAAGGATTAATAATGTTACGCCTAATATGTGATTTAGATAATACATTAATAGACACAAGAGCAAGAGTGGATGAAATCGAAGAAGAATATGGAATTGATAATTGGCCAATAGAAGCCATTGAAAAATTCTGTGAGCCGGATAAAATTATAAATGATAAACTAATACATAATGGGGTTATTATTATATCTAATATTATTAAGAAATTTCATGCTTCAATTCATTTTAGTACTGGCAGAAGTGAGATGTCAAGAGTATACACGCTCACATATCTTAATAAAAAACTTAGTAAAATATTCAACATGACATTTGCTAATAAAGATTTACTTATGCGTAGTAATAATGCCCCCGATCTTAGTCCTAGAGAAGTAAAGAAAAAGAACTTATTAAGTTTAAAAATTAGTCCAACAGATACAATTTTATTTTTTGATGACGATCCAAGTTGTATCACAATGTACGCTAAATATGGTTTATCTTTTAAAGCACCCGAGTGTTGGGATGATATAAGTATTACATTATAGGAGAACATAATGAAGAAAGAAATGATGAAGAAAAAAGTTGTTGAAGAGACACCCGATGTAGTTGCTGGAACAAACAGCATGGCTCCTGCTGATGTGAAACTCAGCGTAATTAATAATGAAATTTATTTTTCCAGTGACATTAATGATACTTCTGTATCACGTTTAATTGAAGAATTGAGAAAAGTGGAACTAAGAAATTTGAAGGTTGCTCTTGAAAATGGAATTGATCCACCATCGATTAAGTTATTTGTACATTCATTTGGGGGTAGTGTTTTTTCTGGTATAGCAGCAATGGACGCTATTAAATCAACAAAAGTTCCAGTTGTTACAATTGTTAATGGAGGTTGTGCCTCGGCTGGTACTTTTTTATCAGTTGTAGGAAGTAAAAGATATATTTCCAGAAATAGTTATATGTTAATTCATCAGCTTTCGAGTGTTCATTGGGGAAATTATGAATCATTGAAGGATGATATGAAAAATTCTAAAGAGCTAATGAAGATGATACGCGGAATTTATTTAGAACATACAAAGATTCCAGAAGAAAAATTGAAGAAGATTTTAAAGAAGGACTTATGGTTTAATGCTGAAAAGTGTGTCAAACTCGGGTTGGCTGATGGAATTTACGGAGAGTAAAATTAAAAAGTTTGGATTTATTATATTTCTCATATTGTTTTTTTGTAATTGTGGAAGAAGTAATGTTATTCCTGAAGTACATAATCATTATTGTGAAGATAATAAAGAAATAGAAGAAATTAAAAATCAAGGCGTATGTATTAAATCAATTATTTGTTACGGAGATAAAACATCCATATTTTCATATGGATGTTTTTGCGATCTTCTATGCTTGTGCTTTTTTGCTGAATCAAATAATTGTACTAGTATTAAATCAAAAAAGTGTGAGCACAAATCGTATATGTTTATATTTCCAAAAGAAGCATGTTTTGTCGATAATCTTTTAGAAAATATGATAGAAATGAAAAAGAAAATTGGGAAATAAAATGAAACTTAGATACCTAGAACTTCTATTTCCATGTTTATTAGCTTTTATATTTGGAATATTTACTGGATATGTAATTTATGCCAATAAGGAAACTCAACATGTGAAAACTAAAAAATGTGCTAAAGCATATGTAAAATGTTACTGCCCGCCATGTCATACATTGGGTGCTTCTATGTTGCCCAAATGTAAACCTATTTGTATTAAGGAAAAATAATGGCTAATAAATTACAACATCATTGGTTCGCTATGGAATGTTTTCCAAAAGAAAAAGTAGATGTTATGGTAAGAAGAATGGAAACACAATCGACTATGGTTATTTCTGTCGATTGTAAATATGAAACTGGAAGTCATGGCGGCGATTGTACTCACCTAGATAACGAATCTGGCTTGTGTAAATTTAATTGCTGGCTACAAGGGAAGAATGAAGAATAAAAAGTCGATAAGATATTTTAATATAGCTATTCTAGGAGCAGTATGTCATTGCCAGATGGTACGGAATATTGGTGGGATATAAAATCTGCCAATTTGAATAAAAATACTAAAAAGAAATATTATGAAGTTTGTGATATTTGTGGAAAGACAGATGGAGATTTAGTTTTTCATAAAGCTATCAAGCATGATATGGTTATTTTAGGAACTTTTCCTTTGCGAAAGTGCCCAATTTGTGGAAAATTAAAAAAAGGGTTAGACTTACACTATAAAGCACTTCATAAGGGAATGGAACCACCTGTTCCAAAATATTATAAAATAGAGGTATAGAAAAATGGAAACACAAAAGACACACGTAAATGTAGGCACAATTGGTCACGTTGATGCTGGAAAAACTACATTAACAGCAACAATAACATTCTTACAGAAGCATATTAATGGTTCTGGTGAGGCAATGGAGTTTGATGATATTGATAAAGCTCCAGAGGAAAAAGAGCGTGGTATTACAATTAATACTGCTCACGTAGAGTATGAAACAGAAACACGCCATTATGCTCATATCGATTGTCCTGGTCATGCTGATTATATTAAAAATATGATTGTTGGCGCTGCACAGATGGATGGAGCAATTATGCTTATTGATGCTTCTCAAGGACCACAGCAACAAACAAGGGAACATGCTTTGCTTGCTTCTCAAGTTGGTGTAAAAAATATGGTAGCATTCATTAATAAGGTTGATGCTTGTGATGATCCAGAACTTGTTGAACTTGTAGAAATGGAAGCAGATGAGATGTTTTCTTCTCAGGGCTATGAGAATGTAACAATGGTTAAGGGATCCGCCGTAAAGGCGCTTGAGGCTGTTCAGGCTGGCGAGTTTGACAATCCAGCATTAGAACCCATCAAAGAACTTTTAAAAGCAATGGATGCTGATATAGAAGTTCCAGAGAGAGATCTTGATTCCCCATTTATGATGGCAATTGAAGATGTGTTTTCTATTGCTGGTAGAGGAACTGTTGTAACTGGCAAAGTAAATCGTGGCTCTGTAGAAGTACATGACAAAGTAGAACTTGTTGGCCTATTAGATGAAGGCGACAAAATTCGTGAGATTGTTGTAACAGGAACTCAGGCATTTAGGAAGGACATTCCTTCTGCTGATGCCGGAATGAATGTTGGTATTTTACTTCGTGGCGTAAAGAGAGATGAGATTTTTAGGGGTCAAATAATCGTTGCTCCTGGTAGCATTAAGCCACATGCTTTTGGTACAGCAGAATTTTATACTCTTTCTGAAAAAGAAGGTGGGAGACACACTCCATTTACTGTTGGATATCGTCCACAATTCTTCTTTGGGACAACTGATGTAACTGGAACCGTTGAAGAAATTGGTGATGGACTTTCTAGAGTAACACCTGGAGACAGAGTAACAATTAAATTTAAATTGATAAAGCCAGTAGGAATGGAAGCCGGAATGAGGTTTGCTATTCGCGAAGGTTCTAAGACTGTTGGCGCTGGAAAGGTAACAAGCGTAGCATAATGTGGATTAATAAACCAACTAAGAATGGCTGGTACTGGGCAAGAAACATAAATAATTTGCCCTGTCCAGTTAAACTTATAGATGGAAAAATATATTTTGTCGGAGCTAATTCTTTTCTATTATTAGAGGAAGTCGAAGGTGCCTCTTTTCAGAAACTTAAATATCCTAAAGGTTGGGAAAAAGAATAATGGAAGATTTAATTGTTGGTTATGTGGAAAATATTATAAAGTTTTAAAAAACATTAAGGAGAATAAATGCATAATTTAGAATTTCAGTCAGGGGAATTGGCAAGAAAGATAGCAAAAGGTTATATCTCTAACAACGTTGATGAGTATTTGGACTTTGTAAAGGAATTGGAACATCAAATTGGCGATATGACATTTACAGTTCCTCTTTATAGATATTTGAAAAAAGTTATGAAAAAAGAAGATCATTTATCTTTGGAAAAAGAATAAGTAATAGGGATTTATAATGCGAGGAGAAGATATTAAAGTTGGAGATACATTTTTTGAAGATTGTTCTCCAGAAGTATATTTGGCGATAAGACGCGCTAATAGTGGTGGTATTATTGCTATACAGATTGGATGGTTTAACGACAATGATACTGATTTCGATCAAGAAGAAGAACACGAATTTGTCGGATCAGGTCAATTTCATCAGCCATTATATTTGGCTTAAACTAAGAATATTGAAAATGGAATATTGTAATCAGGGGAGTTGGAGAAGATGGTTGGGCAGTTAATGATGAAAGTTTACCAGAGTTTAAAGAGGAATTATTTAATGATCCAAAAAAAGCAATAAAAAGATTTTTAGAATTAAAGGAGGCATTCGACAAACAATGAAATATTTTTTAATTATATTGTTTTTAATTATACTAGGATGTAGCTCTACTAATCATTATAAAAAAATGGATAATTATTGTCATAATGAATGTTTTAAAATTTATAAAGATGAACTTGAAAGAGCAAGATGGCAGGGAGATGATGAAAGAATGGATATTACTAGATGTGCCTGTTATCTCAAATATCATGATGGACCAACTATACATTTTGTGAGAAAAAGATGACAATAAGAAAAATGATGTTAAAGATACAACAGCTAATAAAATGTGGAAATATCGAAAAAGCAATTTTGCCAACAGTTGCTGATATATATAGCTTTCCGAAAATAAAAAAATGAATTATTGTCTTCTATGTAAGAGAAAAGATAATGCTTTGATTTTAGGAAGGCACCATTTAAAAACAAAGCGAACAGATAAAAAAGAAATAGAGCTAATATGTAGAGAGTGTCATAAAGCAATTCATGGGCTTTTTAAACAATCCGACTTAAGAGATCCAAAGTTAAAACTTGATTGTGTTGAAGGATTGCTGGAAAATAAAAGATTACAAAAAGCTATTAAGTTCATTCAAAAAATCCCACCCGGCACTTTTATGAAAATGAAAGAATCTAAGTATAAGAAAGGAAATGGTAAATGAGACAGCTCAAGAAAGAAGACTTTATGGGAAAGAAAATAATTGATTGTGAGGCTGGTACTATCAATTCTTTAATATTAAAATTCGATGATAATACTGAAATAGAAATTGAAGTAGAGTATTATGGACATAATATATATGGAATGACCACTAGAAATAAATAAATAATATAGCAAAGTTTTCTTTGCTAATGGGGTTGTAGCTCAATCGGGAGAGCATTTGGTTTGCAACCAAAAGGTAGCCGGATCGTAACCGGCCAGCTCCAAATATATAAGATAAACAGGGGCGTGTAGCTCAGGGGACAGAGCACCAGTTTTACACACTGGCGGCCTTCGTTGGATCTCGCAAGTTCGAATCTTGCCACGCCCACTAACGATAAGGAGAAAGAATGGGATATTGTTTTACGTATTATGGTCCTTGGGGAAGTACAGGATTTGCTGGTCCCTTTGACACCTATGAACAAATGATTAATCATATGGTTAATATGCAAGATGAAGAGTGGGAAGATCAAACTTTTGATATTATAGAAGGCCACTTGGATTTTGAAGAACTTTGTGTTCAAGTTTATAAAATCGAAGTAGATGGCCCTTTTACTGGCGAAGAACAAGTTATAAAAGGGTGGATTAAAAATGAAGAAGAGTGGCAAAAGTATCGTAAAAAGCAAGAAGAAGAAAGTGAACATAGGCAATATGAAAGACTAAAAAAGAAATATGAAAAATAATCTTATAGTTGTTTACTATTATAGAAATGGCAAAATAGATTGGAATTTACATTTGAAATTATATATGAGCAATTGGAAAGCATATCCTACGGGATATGTTTATAAAAAAGAGTTAAAAAATATTACACCAAAACAGGCTCTAAGAAATGCTATAATAGAATGGAAACAAACTACTGGGATCGACTTTATTGAAGATGATCATAGCTTTAGTGTTATGATACCAAAAACAAAAAATATGTTTGTCGGTCTACGAACTGTTAAAGGAAAAAAAGCAGAGGAATATGTAAATGCAGAAATTTAAACACAAGATAGACTCTATTGAAATCATGACCAAGACTTTCACTAATGATCAAATTCGTGCAAAAATAGAGGAAAGAGAAGTTAGTGGCTGGGAGCACTATGATACAATTATAAGTCCGACATATGATAAAGATTATATGGTATACTTATTTTTCAAGAAGCAAGCTTCTCCCAGATTAAGAATGGATATTGTAAAAAATTTAAATGATCCAAAAAGGAGCAAGATGAAAATGTCACATTAAGGAGATAAATGGGCGTAAGATTAAAAAAAAGACCTAAGTCAGTAAGATATATTAGTCAAAGAAATCGATATAGTTGTGGACCTATAGCTATTTTAAATATAATGAAATGGGCAGGATATGATGTCACTTATAAATATTTAGGCACTTTAAAAAAATATTGTGGCACAACTCGCCAAGGAACAAAAGAATCTGGTTTAGTAAGTGGATTAAATAAGTTTCAGTTACTTGTTACAAAATATTATAGTAGAGTGACAGCTAAAGTTTTAGAATCTTATATTAATTCTGGCTATGTAGCGATTCTTTTAATATCAAAATGGAATAATGACAATATTCCAGAAAGACATTATCTTTCAATTGTTGGCAAGCAAGTCAAATATACAAATATTTTTTATAAAGTAATTAATTATGGTCCCGAAGGAACTGTCGTTTGGGTTAGTCGAAAAAAATTGATTCGGCTATTTAACAGATCTTTAAAAGGACAGCGACATCCAAAAGCTTGGTTTATTCGACGGAGAGATAGACAATGAATCATGAAGTAATATGTAAGTTTTGTAAAAAAGATCAAAGACTTCACGGTCTTAATTGTTGTAAAAAATTCATGGAAGAAGAGGATAGAATGTTAGAAGAAGAATATCAAAAAAAAGTACAACTAAAAGATATTCTGTTCAAGCATAATATTCTCGCTGGTACGATAATGGGTGGAATATTGATCCCAGATTATGAAATTAAAAAATTAAGTAATCTATTAAAAAGAATAGGAAAATAAATGAATATTTGGAGATATATTGTTGTAAGATATAGCCCTGAAAAAAACTATTGTCCAAGTAATATGTTTACTATTATGGGAGTTTTTCAAAATCGTGATGATGCTAACATAGAATGTAAAAGACTTGAGGCAGAAAGAGATGGTATACATCCTGGTTGTAAACATCCCCATCATATACATTGGTGGCAAAAGAAAGATGAGCGCAAATATTGGATTGACTCAATAAATGTTAATTGTAATTAAATATATTTTTAAGAATGTGGATTAGAAAACGAATTCGGCAACAGAATGCCGTCTAAACGAATCAGAAATCATCATTTAAAGAGTGAAACAATTTTATAATTAATTCTAGATATAATTATAAATGGACATTGGGACTTGTCTGAGATATTGGTATAATCTAATATCCAGCTTGTTGCTCAACCAAGTTTTCTTTGGTTAGTAAACTAACACACTTTTAAATGTATTTTAAAGGAGATTTAATGAAAAGGAAACCAAAAGGAATAAAGCTATATAAATATAGCCAAATAAAGTCTTGTTTTTTTGGAACAAATGTTATATTTGTAAAAATGAATTTAAAAAAGTTCCGTTACACAAAATCAAATTAAAATGGAAAATAAGACGAATTGGCGGCATCGAAGAAAATTTTAATAAGAAAAGAATATTATATTTTTATTTCTGTCTTGAATGTTGTAAAACGAGACAAGAGGCGGAAGATTATATGGCAAGAAAGATTTTAAGATATTATGATTAAAAGACAGCATTATTGTACAAAAATTAATAAGTGGAGAATATTTAAACAGTTTCCTTTTACCTATGTAAGCAGATCTGGGTTGGCTTGTGGATTTCACAATGTGGCTTGTTTTGAAAACAAAGATAAGTATGGTCAAAGGGGCAACGAATCTTGCGTCTTTGCTAATTTAAAAAATAGAGTAAAAGGCGCTTTACAAATCTTATTCTTCTAATATTTATAGTATATAAACAGGTGATTGATTTCGCCTAATGGCTATATACCTAAGCGGCCAAAAGGGCTTGGCTCATATCCAAGTACAATTATTGTTTCGTAGGTTCGAATCCTACTATAGCCACAATGGGACTCAAGTTAAAAAAAAATCTAAATAATATTCGTTATGTAGGACAACGAGATAGTTTTTCTTGTGGTCCACTTTCAATATTAAATATTTTAAAATGGGCAGGATATGATATTACATCTAAATATTTACCCATATTAAAAAAACATTGCAAGACTGATATGGGCGGAACTAATACTGAAATAATTTCCAAAGTCTTAAGCAAATATTCTCAAATTAAGTTTGAATGTATTCCCTTTATTAAAATACAAGATTTACACAATCATATAAAGAATGACGGTAGCGCAATTATAGAAGTATCTTGGTTTGATGAGAAAAAACAAACAATAGAAGGTCATTTTTATAATATTATTGATATATTATCATATAATGATGTCACTCTTTATAAAACTATTAATTGGGGCAAAAGCTGCACTGAAAAATATGTTGATAGAAAAAAGATTGTAACAGAATTTCGTAAATGTGCTAGATCTCAGGATAATCCCAAAGCATGGCTCATAAGGAGGAAGATTGGGCAGTTACTGGAGAAGGGCTAAAAAAAAGGTATAATAATTTTATAAATAAAGAAAAGCAACGAAATAATACAAGTATCGAAGAAAGACAGAGAACACATGCTATTAAAAGAGCAAAGCAAAGATTTGAGTTGGAACTTTCCAATCAAGATTATTTTCAGCTAAGTAATTATATTGCTAGTGGAAAAGCAAAGTTTATAAGAAATCAATCACAACGAAAAAATTATATGAAATTAAATTGGATGAATTAAATATGGTTGTTGCTTTCGACCATAAAAGAAAGATAATACTTACCTTCCTTTATCCTAATAAAAAATAATGATGACACCTAAAATGAAATGGCCATATTGTTCTAAATGCAAATGGAATGACAAAGGCCCTAATATTTATAAAGGGTCTAGATGTCCAAAATGTGGAGATTTATTGTTGATATTAGAAGGAAGCGTAGAAGATATCCTTAAAATTTATGACTATATAAAAATATATAATCTATCATTAATTGAATATTTAGAAGAGAATATTATTAGAAATATTCTCAATAAAGAAGAATATATAATATAGGAGATTATCATAATGCTCATTCCAATTAGATATGGTGAAAATAATAAGTTAATTTTAACAGAACTGTCAAAGATATTTGAAAAGATTTATAAAAGACCACATAAGTGGAGAAAATTTCAACATTATAGTAATGAGTATCCTTGGGCTATTAATGAACTAACTAAGTATCTTGGGGATATAAAAGATAAAGAAATGATGGAAGGTGGAGGCGGTCAAGGCGGGACTCTTTATTATTTTGCTAATAGAAATGCTAAAGTGACTAATCTGAGTCATGGAGGTGCCGCTCCTAATAAAAACTTAGTACACATTCAAGGAGATATGGCTGTTAGAAATTTGGGTAGTAATAAATTTGATTCAATATTGTGTTTAAGTTCAATAGAACATAATGAATGGGATAAAATAAAAAAGATTTTTCTTAATCTTGTTGATATGGCAAAGCCAGGGGCACCTTTAGTATTTACTGTACCAGTCGGGAAAATAAGAAAATGGTATCCACAAAACTCATTTATTAATGGCAATTTTCCTTCGCTTTATTTATTTAATCCTGAAGCAGTCAAAGAGCTAGATTCCCTTACAAAAGATGTAGAGTTGGTTACAAAGATTGCGCCAAACTATGATCAGTTGTGGGACACTATGATAAAAGAGGTATTGAAAACTCCAGGCGCAAGCAAATGGAAATACTTATCAGGCGGATTTACGTTTATTAAAAAATAAGTCAATAATTGACTATTAGAAATACAATTTACAATTAAATATGGAGACAAAATGTATCGATTACGATTTAATCAATATATAGGTGAGGGTGATTTTGCGACAATTTACCGCGTATCTAATAGGAGAATTCTTAAAGTATTTGATCGGACTAATAATTTTAATAATGAGGAAATAGATCTTCTTATAAATGATGAGATTAGAGGTGGAACTCTCAATTATGGTTTACCAGTTATTAAAGAGATGGTCGTTCTCTGTCCTATATGTTGTGATGAATGTAGTGATTATAAAGAGGTAAGGGCATTATTAAAACGATTTATTCCTTTTACAGTAACAGAAGAAGAATGTTGTGAAATTATAAATAGGTCCGATTTTCCTATTGAACTAAAATGGGACTCCAATAATCCAAGACAGATGAGAAAAGATGAGAAGGGTCGTATTTATGTTGTTGACACTCAGACAGAAAAGATAATGCATTTAGTAAGAAGAAAGTATTAATAGAAATTATGCCATTGGTTTGGCATTGTACAAAATGGGATAAATAAAAAATGAAGATATTTAAAGTAATTAAATTTGTAACTAGAAGATATGAAGTTATTTTATCTGAGGAAAGTTATGGAAAGGCTGAAGTGATTGCTGAGGCTTATGAGATCGAAGATATGAAAGAAGATTATGATTATTGGGATGAAGATATCATAATAATAGAGGAGAAAGAACATGAAGTTTGTACATGTAAGTAAAAAAATGCCAAAAACGGAAAGATCACACGACTATCATAAGCCCATTTTAGCGTATATAATAGATAATAATGGTAAAGACTTTCGCGTTGTTCATCATGTTATATATTATTTGAATGAAAATTTTGAAGTAAGACATAATGAAGATGGTGATATTACTTCTAAAACATACAGATGGGAAGATTGGTATTCTGGTGAAGTCGTAAAAGGCGTTGTAGGGTGGACCTATTTAGAGAAAGATTTTTTCGATAAAGCGGAAGATGATATAAGAGGTGCTTGAGTGAGTATAATGAGAATTGTTGCAGTCAGTGATACACATCGTAATTTCAATTTCCCTATTCCAGATGGAGATGTTTTTATTCATGCTGGCGATATAGGGAATTTTGAAAATAAAGATGACCCAACAGCCTATGATCTTTTTTTAGAAATGTTAGAAAAGTTACCCCATCAACATAAGCTGGTTATTGCCGGTAATCATGATAAATATTTAGAGATTCATGAAGAAGCATTTCTCCAGAAAGCTGAGGGAGTTTGTATATATCTTAGAGACGATTTTGAATTTATTGATGAAGTATATTTTTATGGAAGTCCTTGGACAAAATATATAAATAGCCGCCATGCATTTGGAGACAAATATAATAAAATTAAAAGAAAGTGGGATTTGATTCATGACGAGGCAAATGTTTTAATTACTCATCAATCTCCATATCAAATATTAAGTTCAACAATAGATGGCAATGATATAGGATGTCGAGCCTTACAAAAAAGAGTTTTGGATTTTTCTCCTCTAGTTCACATATTTGGCCATGTCCATGCCAGTAGTGGAACTAAAAAAATAGGAAATACTCTTTTTTGTAATGTGTCATATGATAAAGTATATAATAATAAATGTTGTGTTATAGATTTAAATATTAAAACAAAAGATATCGAAATAATAGAGGAAGTTATTTAAATGGCAAATAATTATATCGAATTTTCAGAAATGATTCATAATTTAAATGATGAGGAACAAAAATATTGGGAAAAGTTGACAGATGATGAAAGAATAGATCTTAGCTTAGAGGAACATAAGAAGTTACAGATTCAATGGGAAAGTGTTGGCGGGACATTTGAAAATGGGGCATGGCCAGGATTTCAATGGAGTTTTGAAAGTCGAAAAGATGGTAATAAAGATCTGTGGATTTACGTCATAGAATCTGGAGACATAGATAATTTAGCTATTATAATTCAAGATTTTTTAAAAGTTTGTCGTCCAGATGGATATTTTACATTGACTTGGGCAGAAACTTGTAGCAAGCCAAGACTTCAACAATTTGGTGGCGGCTATCTACTTATTACAAAAGATGAAATAAAAGCAGATAATGTTCATAATATGGTATATAAATTAAAAAAGGACTGGGAAAGTGAAAATGAGAAATAGTTTTGTTAGTAATAGCTCAAGCACTTCTTTTCTTTGTAAATTAGAATTAGAAGTGGATGATGTCATTGAATATTTAAAAAAGCTTTTAGACATTCATAATGATTTTCATGGCGTTGATTTGTCACTGTCAAATATCTTAGATATTTGGGGACAGTATGATGGGATACGAATAATGCCAGAATATGAAAATTCCATTCCGACATTTATGAAAAGTTTTATTATGGCAGAATTAAATGGTGAAGAAGTTATAGAGGAGGATTAAATCATGTTAGAAAGATTAAAAAATGATTATGACTGGGATTATATATTTTACGAATATGGTTATCCAAGTAAAGTAGAAAGTGCCATTTGTGATACAAGTACTATAAAAAAAGAGGATGTAATAGAGATTTTTGAGGCAGATGACGGCATGAATGATGGGCCAAGCTGGATGATGGCTGGTAAATTAAAAGACGGAAGATGTTTTTATATTGAAGCAAGTTGTGATTATACGGGCTGGGGATGACAAGAAGATGGATCTGCTTGGGTAGCAGATGATATGGATCAACTTATACAATTTGGATTAACAGAAGAAGCGCGAGACCGACTTAGGCCAGATTTGTGGGGTAAAAATGATTAAATGTAAAACGTGTAAAAAAGAATTCTCTGATGACGAAACTTTTGATGGTTTTTGTGAAAAGCATATTCCCAAACCATTATGTGGAAGATGTGGAGAAGCATATGCTACATATGTTCCTGAGAGAAATATGTGGACTCCACCAGATGTAATATCAACTTGTGATGATTGTGCCGCTGATCATGCATATTATTTACATTGTGTTTACCAAGATGAACCTCCTCGGCATTAATGATGATACTAGGATCAATAATTATTGGAGGTTTTTTTGTTTTTTGTTGTATTGTCTGGTATCAAGATTGGCAAAAACAAAAAACTTTCTGGCACGAAAGAAAAAAATAGAAATATTAAAATAAGTGACTTAGGGGACAAGTATGAAATTAAAACATGCAAAAACAATTTTGGAAAATCATAAGCATAATATAGATGGAACTGGAATATATGCGGAAGCTTCCAGTCTGCTCTCTGAGGCGCTTGAAGCAGTAATTAGTTTCTTGAATAATCGGGATAAAGAAATGATGCGACAGTGCGATTGTGGTGGTTATAGAGCAGCAAGGTTATCTGATAATGAGTGGTGTTGGACGGCTGGGTGTCAGGCATGTGATAGAATAAAAATGCTTACAGACACAAAGATTGTCATTATTAAAGATAGTGAAAAAAAGAATACTCTTGTAGAACGAGGTATTGCCAGTTATTCAGGCAAAGATGTGGAAAAGTTATGAAACCAATGACAAAACGACAAGAAATGATAATATCTTTGGGACTACCAAAAACAGTTCGGGATCTCAAAAAGCAATTTGGCGGCAATTTCAAATAAATAATATAGATTAACATATTTACTAATATTCTCATATAAATTATATATGGAGGGATATTATGACAAATAAATTAATAAATATATTAATGATAGATGATAATAGATATGATTTTGAATTAATAGAGGAATATCTTAGTGAGGCGGAGGATGATATTATAATTACTCATGCTTCTACATATGATAAAGGAATGGCCCAAATATCTAATAAGAAATTTGATTTGTATTTATTAGATTATAAATTAAATATGGACGACGGCTTACTATTTTTAAAAGAGTTAAGGGAGAAAAAAAATACTATTCCTGTTATTATGCTAAGTGGCTGGGGAAATAAAGATACAGATATCATGGCAATGAAATTAGGAGCAGATGATTATTTAGATAAAGAAACAATCACTCCTGAATTATTAGAGAGGTCTATTCGATATACATTAGAAAAACATTCTTCTTTTAGGAAAATTTTACAAATAAATCTACTTCTTAAAACAGCAATTAAAAAACAACAATTTCTTGATACTGTATTTGAGAATATGGCAGCACATCTTAATACATATAATATGCTTGAAAAGAAGCTTGAGAAAAAAGATTTTTATGACGATGTTTTTAAAAATATTGCAGATCATATTAAGGCATATAATGCTTTTAAAAGTTTCTTTGGAAAAAAAAATTCAAGATGCTTTAAAGTGAGCACAATGTTTTGGTAATGATTTCATACTGTTTAATTCTAATAAATGTGAGATTCGAACTCGGTCGGAGCTGCTTGGGGCCTAACCACGACTTACCCTTCCTCCAAGAAGCACTTATTAGAATTAAACAGTATGAAATCGTTGTTTTAGTAGGCCATTTTTTAACTAAAGGAAGATGAATGTTAGATCCAAAATATATAAGAAAATATCCAAAAAAAGTAAAAGACAATTTAAAAAAACGCGGATTAGATCCGGCACTTGTGGACCAATTTATTGATATTGATAATCAGTATAGAAAATTATTAAACCAAGTAGCAAAGTTAAAACAAAACAAAAATGAATTGACAAAACTCATAGGTGCCAAATAAAATGCCTTATAGAGTTCCATCTTATCCCGAATATTATTATGAAGTTATTTCTCTAGGATCCAAAACAAAAGGCTTTTGGCCATTTAAAAAAAAGGAATATGACCTGTTGACCCTTGGTATTAAAAATCATGGCATTGCTGAAGTAAAGATAATAAAAAAGAGTAAAAATTGGTTGGCAGTTGAGATCAGGCCCACTCAGATAGTTGGATTTTCATGTAGCAAAGAGGGACTGCGATGGCTATATAAAAATGTTTATATGATATTACAAGATTTAAAAACAATAGAAGGAAAATAAAATGCTAAAAAGAGAATTACAATTAAAATTATTATATTCTATCATAGTGGCTGGAAAAAGTGCAAAATTTGCTGAAGCTGTAATTCATAAGCTATTTTCTCATTCAAACATGCCCCCTTTTGCTATATTAAAAGATTGGATAAATTATGGAATTTTAGAAGCAAAGCTTAGGGGCTCAAGGACTGGAAACTATACAAAAATGTCCAAATGTATAGAACAATTGATTAATTCTGATATTAATCTATCAACATGTTCTCCAGAAGACTTAGAAAAAATTCATGGCATTGGTCCCAAAACAGCACGATTCTTTTTGCTTTGGGCTAGGCCAAGAGCAAATTATGCTGCGCTAGATGTTCACATTTTACGATGGTTAAGATCTTTGGGATATAATGCCCCAAAACAAACACCTACTGGTAATAAGTATTTAGAATTAGAAAATATTTTTCTTAAAGAGGCTAAGAATAGAAATATGACTCCTAGTGAATTAGATTATATTATATGGAAACAAGGATCTGGCTATAGTGGATGGAATCCAAATAATTATAAAAAATGAAATATTCAATTTATACAAAAATTAATCCTGTAAGAGTAGAAGTAAAAGAATATAATTCTAAAGAAGATTTGCTTTATCAATAAATTGTTGATTTGTTAGTTTTTTCATATACATATATAAAATTATTAATAGGAGATAGTATGTCTGACGACTGGAAAAAAAATATCCACACACCAAAAGTGGGTGTTGCTGGTGTTGTTATTAAAAAAAATATATCACTTGATAAAAAAGAGATTCTTATGATTCGTAGAAAATATCCTCCAATGGGAATAGCATTTCCAGGAGGTTTTCAAGAAACGGGAGTTAATGCAGAAATCACTGAAAAATCAGAAACAATTGCTCAAACGGCAGTAAGAGAAGTTAAAGAAGAAACGAATATTAATGCAATTCCAATAGGCTTAATGAGGATTAACTCATTGCCAAAAACTGATCCACGTTTTCATGTATTAGCATTATATATACTTATGAAACCTAATAACTTTTACATAAAAGCAGGAGATGACGCAGCAGAAGCTTTTTGGATGTCATTAAATGATTATTCTTTAGAACATGAGATGTCAAATACAACTATTTCTGTATTAAATTGTTTAAGAGAAAATAATATAAGAACAATTCCACTTGGATAGGAGAAATAATGTTACCACCAAAATTGATTCTTATTAGACATGGAGAGTCGGAAGGGAATTTAATTGTTAATAATACTATAAAAGATGATGATTCTCTATATAATCCCAAAATGAAAGAAGCTCATACAGTTTCTTGGAGATTGTCGGATAAGGGAATCGAGCAAGCACAAAAAACCGGAGAATGGTTACAGAATAATACTTTTTTGAAAAAGACAAATTTTGTAGAATTATATACATCTGATTATGTAAGGGCTTTGGAAACGGCTTATGGACTTAATATTCCTAAAGCGATGTGGCAAATATCTTCAGAAGTAAGAGAAAGAATGTATGGAGATATAGATTTTCTTTACACAAAAGATATATTTGATACAAAGTTTTGTGCAAATCTGGCACAAAGAAAATCTAGCAATTTTCATTGGGTGCCTCAAAATGGAGAATCTATTTCTAGCGTTTGCGAAAGGGCGTCAAATTTTATCCACAGAGTACTTGATGGCAATATATATAATAGAAAAGTTGTAATAGTTACTCACGGTGAATTTATATGGGCCATGAGAATAGTTCTAGGCGAAATACTTCCCAGAGAATATGAATCTTTAAGAAATACAAAACCTGTATATAATTGTCAAATTACAGAATTTTCCAATGTTTCTAATGATAGCTATTCGAGAGTAAGACACTACTGTCCACCCACTCCCGATTATCATAATTGGGAATATAAGGGATTAAAACCAAAGATTTATACTAATGATAATTTAAAAGAAATAATTGATTCTTATCCTAGATTAATTACCAATCCACAGTAGTAGTAAGATCTGAAACTTTTATTTGGTAACATTGGAAAAAATCACTAACAAACTTAACGGTAACTTCTTTATTAAATTCTTTACAACTATAAATATCTAGGTGAAATTCTTTTTTTAATGGCCAGGTGTGAATTGCACAATGTGATGTAGTTAATAATATAACACCTGTTAGCCCACCTTCATCCATGAAACTATCGTTATTTAAACTATCAGAATTAAGTGGAACATCATAAATTACTGGCTCTCCTAATGGAGTCATTTTAACTTTCAATATAATATCTTTAAGAAAATTTGCTATTGCGTCTTTATCTATCAAAATGGAAGAGTTTCCTTTTCCAAGAATCTTAATGTGTTTGGTCATACTTTTAAAGACCTCCCGAGAAATAATTATTTATGTATGTGTTGCTTTATTGATATATTTAGGAGAAACAAAATGTCGAAATTGTGCCCAAAATGTGGATCTACTGGAGATGATTTACTTTTTAATTTTTACTGTTCAAATGAAGATTGTGAGAATTATCATGATGATAAAAAGAACAACAATGATGAGCAATCATTATTTAATAATGCTAAGAAAACTATTAAAACAACTGACCAAATTTTATTTGATAACGCTAAGAAGTATTTGGACTTTGTAAAGGAATTGGAACATCAAATTGGCGATATGACAGTAAATGAAGATATTAACATTCTTGTAAATTCAATTATTTCAAAAGATATTCTTTTAAATCAAACATATTTAGTAAATCATCTTCTAGAGATAGGTGAGATAGCGAGTTACGACGACATAGTGAATCTTTATCCTGACTTATATATAATTTCCGAAGAGGATTTAGAAGAGCTTTGTGAAAATTATACTATATGCTATGTTGATGAAGATGATGATTGTCGTGAAGATATGATTGATAATTTATCCTGCCATTTAGAATCTCAAGAAATCTATGAGTGGTGGGCAGTTACAGAATGGCTGGCAAAAAAGCTTATGAGTCTTGGTGAGCCCATATTAGAGAGTGATTATGGTACTTGGTGGGGCAGAACATGTACCGGTCAAGCAATTCAACTAGACGGAACAATACAAAAAATAGTGGAATGAAAATGCGAACGAATTCTGAGCGCAAAGAAGAGATAAAAAATGTTTTAAAAGAATCGGGCCTTAGTGTCGTAGATTGGGCCAGTGAATTCTGGGAAGCAAAGCAAAAAATAGGCAGTATTTTTGATGGCTTAAAAGAAAATAAAATGTGTATCACTCAGACAGAAGATTTTTAATGTCGCAAAGGAAAAATCGTGAATAAAATAATTGATTTAAGAAATATGAGAGAAAATCATATCGAAGATATAAAAGATTTACAAAGCGGTGTAAATAAATTATCATCTCAGATTATGGAGGAAATGAAAAAGCAAAATTGCTCTCCTAGGGAGATTTTCGATGAGTGGCTGGAATATGCCACCAAAGATGATTCTCGCTGGATAGTACATATAGAAATTAACGGAAAGGAGATATGGGACTTTATAGATTGGGGAGAACCATCACGAGGCAGAAGATATACTGCTAATGAAATAGTCGATTATCTTTTTGAGCAAGTTGAAAATAGCGATGATCTTACTCAAGAAGAGGCGTGGCAATTTTGTCAAAAACTTATGGAACAAAATATTGGAAGTCTTGTATATGATTGGTAAATAAATATACTAATAATTATTTACATTAGTGAGGGAATAAAGTTCCCTCTTTTACTTCCGTAACCGAGGGCGGCTACGAACCGTCTATCCGTAGTGGAGTTGAAAACGCAGGTTCAAATCCTGCCGGGAGTATATGCCAAAATGACGTAACTGGAAGCCGTGCGACTCTTAGAAAGTCGTGTCTTTGGGGCGTGAGAGTTCGAATCTCTCTTTTGGCAATTAAAAATGAGGAAAAGAAGATGCCGGTTATTAATTCAAAAAAAGCTTCTGGAGAAAAAATGGTACAGGAGCTTGTGCAAAATATAGTACCCATATTAATGAGCGACTATCAACTTGTTTCTTTTTTCGATTTATATTTTGGTAGTTTTATGACACAAGGAATAATTATAAATTATAGTTACCATATAAGACAAGATATTATAGAAATAAATTTATGTATAGTATTAAACAAGTCTTTAATAATAGAAATTGATCGAAGAAGCGCAAATTATAAAATTTCAGAAAAGGGAAAATAAAAAAGACCTTACAGTCTTAGTATATTTATAGGTACTATTATGAAAAAAATAGTTTTTTTATTCATGTTATCATTATTTTTTAGCTCTATGGCAGTCGCCAGTCCTACTTATTTTAATGTAAACACAGAATCATATAAAATGACAAAGAGTTATTTTAATGTAAACACAGAATCATATAAAATGACAAAGAGTTATTTTAATGTAAACACAGAATCATATAAAATGACAAAGAGTTATCCACATGGCGGCTTAGTTTATAAAATTAATAAGTCTCAATTGATTGTTCCTGAAAAATTAGTAATAAGATATATCTTGATGGACAAAAATAATTCAAAATATATTGAAAAAGTAAATAGACCGCATCCGGTTATTAAATATTTAAAAAGGATATTTAGAATGAGGAATAAATAAAGCAAAGAAAATAAAGTTCTACGTTCAGTGTGGTTTCATACGACACTCAACAAATCAAACAACTAACGGTTGGTTTCCTGAAAAATTTGCAAAGTTGGGATACAAGGCCAAACTAAAAGGTCTTGAGGGGGAGTGGATTGTTCGCTATGTTGGTGGCAGACAAAAAGCAGAAATAATCGAAGCAGCCGAAAGAGATTTTCTAAAACAAAGGAAACAGTCGGACATATAAATGGAGAAAGAAAGATGAGTCCATATAGAGAAAATAGACCTTGTAATAAAACAATTTATGACATAATTGATATATTTGTTAGCCTACACAGTGAAAAATTTAAGCCCTCGGTGAGTAGAAAAATTTCAACAGGCACAGTGTGTGTATGTCATTGTGTTCAAGACAATATCGATATTGAAATTAACACCGACTCTGGAAGTTCAAAGTATGAATTCTATAAGGATAAAGAGCCTGAAATTGTTAAGAAACTTTGGGAAAAATGTAATAATGTGAGCAAGTTTTACGAACAACAACTCATAGATGAGGTTTTTAACAAAATTAGTGAGAAATTATAGAGAGGAAAGATGAAAATACGACATGGCTTTGTGAGTAATAGTAGTTCATCAAGTTTCTGTTTGCTTGGAATTAAAATGAACGAGGATACACAAAAAAAATTAAGAAATTATTCGAATAGTATTAGACCTTTAGTAGTTGAAGATGCGATAAGTGAATGGGACGATAATATGTTTCTTGGAATGTGGCCTTGTGATATGAAAGACAATCAAACTCTTTTACAATTTAAGGAACAAATTGTTTCCAAAATGAAAGAAATGGAAATAAGTGTTTCAATAAAAGATTTAAAATGGTATGAAGATGGAGGATATAACGGATGAAAGTTAGAAATAGTTTTGTGAGTAATTCAAGTTCATCAAGTTTTTTGATCATGGGTATTAAGTTAGATAGTAAACAGATGGATTTCTTGAAAGAAGAATATTGGGATGAAGAAGAATGGGATTACAATATTTTAGGAGTAGAATGGGAGCAGGGCTTAGAAGATTGGGGCGGGGACCAAATTTTTTTAGGCTTGAGCCCTAAGAAAATAAAAACTAATGAGACACTTGGAGAGTTTAAAATAAGAGTTCTTGATAAACTAAAAGAAGCCGGATTTACAACCACATTTAAAGAGTTAGATTGGCATGAGGATTCTGGTAGACTTGGGTAATGGTAATTATAAAAAAGTATAATCTAGAAACAGATATGTGTGTTGAATTAACCCGGTGGCTTGAGTCATCGGGTTTTGACGTTTATCCCGAACAAGATGGATGGGATTTACTTGCTATTAAGGGTAAAGTAAAATTTGGTGTTCAAGCCAAACTTAAACCCAATATGAAAGTTTTAACACAGGCTCTTTCTCCTGGACCACAATATAGATGTGTCGCTGTAGGAAATTGTAATAATAAAACAATTGATGATTTTGCTAAACTAGCACAAGCACTGGGTCTTATTGTTATCAATATGAGTTTGGCTCAAAAATGGTGGTTATCTTATAATAAAAATCTTTGGGGTTCTGGGTTTAAATTAGATTGGTATCATTATCGACAAGAAGAAGGTGATGTTTATATTCCACCAATTAAAGTTAATCATCCTGCTGGAGTTCCCTCTCCCAAAACTGTTAGTCAGTGGAAGATTGGAGTTTGTCAACTTGAAAGATTTATTAGACGTAAAGGCTATGTTAATGTTCATGATGTTGAGAAAATCGTAGCAACACATTTGCCTTATAAAAATAAAAAATATGCTAGAACATTGATGAATGATTTTTGTAGAAATACTGGTAAGCAAGATCCAGATTACTCAAGATGTAAAAAATTCATTCTTAAACCTCGTATTAGACCACCATCGAAACAATTTAAGGAAATATATAAAGCATTGGAGGAACAAGATGAAAGCTAAATGTCCAAATGACCCAAATCATAAAGAATTTGTTACAGTAGCATATGTGTCAGAAGATTGGGTTGTAGATGAAAATGGAGATTTTATAGAAGTATTTGAAAATAATGATACATGTATTTTACACGAACCAAGCGCAGATAATATTTGGTATTGTAATACATGTGACAATGGTACAGAAGCAAAGGTAGAAAGATAATGGGAATATGTTGGCATTGTTATTGGGGATGGACTAAAAAAGTTCAAGATATTTATGATCAAGCATTAGAACAATTAGGTGGAAATGAAAGCCCACTTCATTTTGGGCCAGCACATATTGTATGGGAAGATGAGAATTGGAATAGTGTTGACTGGTGTATTGAGAATTTTGACAAATATTCTAAAGGTTTTACTAAAAAAGAAAAAGAAATTGTTATGTGGTCTTTGGTTGAGTTAGCGAAGATTCCGCTTAATGAGAGAGATCCAGAGCCACAGGAATATAAAGAGTTGTCTGATATGGATCATGATGGAGAAATTGATCCAGCAGATTATCCGCCGCCTAAAGAAATAGAAATGGCTCGTGAAGAAATATCAGACGTGGAGTTATAAAAATTGTGAAGGTGACCTATTTGTAAAAGGAACTGTAAAGGAATTAAAAATATTTATGGAATTTGCAAAAACTGATAGGAGTTGTTTAGACCAAAATCAATTTATTCCATATCCAAGTAAATATGTAAAGTTAGATAAGGCAGCAGAAGCTGCGCATGAAAAAGGTGACTATACTGTAAAAGATGGATTTAATAGTGGTAGTTATGGATGGTGTTGCGAAAATTGGGGAACAAAGTGGGGACTTTATGATATTGATTTAAATGATAGAAGAATATATGTAAAAGAAGCAAAGCAAAAAACTTCTGTTATTTATAGATTTTCTACTGCTTGGTCCCCAGCAATTCCACTAATACAAAGAATGTCGGAGATATTTCCAAGATTAGAATTTAATTATCGTTATTATGAGTGTGGAATGTCCCTTCAGGGCAGATATTTGGTTAAGAATGGAAAAGTTAAAGATAATATGACCAAGGAATATCATGGTAAAAGAGGTGGTTAATAGGTTACAAAAATATGATTAAATAATAGGAGCTTATATGACAAAACGACTTTGTATATATCATACAGCAGATAATGATGGCAGATGTAGTGCTGCTATAGTAAAAAGAAAATATCCTGATATAAAATTGGTGGGATGGGATTATGGACTGCCAATTCCTTGGAGCGAGATAGCAAAAGTAGATGAAGTTATTTTAGTTGATTTGACTTTACAACCTCATGAAAATATGATTAAGTTATCTAAAGAAAAAAAGTTAGTATGGATTGATCATCATGCTTCTTCTGTTAAATGTTATAACAATAATAATATTCTTGGGACAATTGTTTTTGAAAAAGGAATTGGGGCATGTGTTGTTACTTGGGGACACTATTTCCCAGACGAAGAAATCCCATATGGTGTTCAATTGTTAGGAGAGCATGATGTTTGGAATCATGAAAATAAAGACACATTGCCTTTCGAATATGGCTTAAGAGCACATAACGTTGACCCTGAATCTACTATATGGCCAGCAATTTTCAGGAATCAGACTGCCAATGGTATTTCTGTTCCAACAAATATTATTGACATGTTAGTAAGAGAGGGGCAAATTATTTTAAAATATGTAGAATCAAATTTTGAATATTTAGCCAAAGAATATGCTTATGAAAAAGAAATTGATGGTTTTAAGTTTTTAGTGGCAAATAATCCTCATAGGACTTCGCAATATTTCGACGCAATTTGGGATGAAGACAAATATGATGGAGTTTTATCATATTTTTGGAATGGTTTAACTTGGAAAGTAAGTATTTATTCTGCTAAAGATAATATTGATCTGAGTGTTTTAGCAGAAAAGTATGGTGGCGGTGGTCATAAAAAAGCAGCCGGTTTTGAGACAAAAGATATCTCATGGCTTACCCGTGGAGATGGTCGTTGGGCTCAGCATGGAACAAAAAATGACGGCAGAATTAAAAATAACTATTGATCTTTCGAAAAAAGATTGGAAAGAATTAGATCATTATATAAAAGAAAAAGATTATATAGTTTCTAGAATAAAAAAAGACGGAAGAAAAAGATATTATTTTCTTAAAAGGAAGGAATAATGAGTCAACACTGGGAAATTGACAAAAAAGATAAGAGTTGTGTTTGTCTAAAACTAGATGAAGATAATACGATAGAAATTAAAAAAACAGACGAAGGTGTAATTTTTGAAGTTTGGAATAATATAAAAAATGAATTTACACATTCTTCTTATTGGTTTTATGATGAATTAATTGACCATCAAGATATGGCGATTTGTGATAGTTGCCAAAAACAAGATCGTATTGAACATTTAAGTTTTTGCGTAGTATGCGGAAATACTTATTGTGATAATTGTGAAACAGAAAATACTATTCAATGTGCTAATTGTGAAGAATGGTTTTGTAACAATTGTTATAATACAGAGTTAGGTGACGGATGTTATTGCCATAATAATTTTGCAAGAAAACATTCTCATGATATGGATAATGGAGCTTACCCAAAATGAAAAGAATTATAATTTTATTAACTTTATTTATGTTATTGTTCCCATCTATTTCTTTGGCGGAATATCCTTTAGAAGTAGATACTTCTGATGTCCAGGGTATGGGACATTTCTCTATTGAATTGGGAGCAAGAATCTCTCAAAATTTTGACAATGGTGTATATTATGGATTACAAGCAGATTTTGGATTAGATCTTGGCATTACAAATTGGGCAGATATTGGTCTTTCTTTTGATTACTCTTTAACAAACGAAGGAAAGATTGAGCATTCTTTAAGTGCGCCTACATTTTTTATCCAAATCATACCAATTAAAAAGTATGCAAAAGATTTTGCTATCAGGGTTGATTACTCTCCGACAAAGGGGCATGATCTAGGCGCAGTATTTATCAAGACTTTCAAACTTCAATCATATTCTATAGATATAAATTTAGGTGGTTTCGCAAAAGATATTAGTATTGAGCCGATGCCAGAAATATTTACTGGAGTTGCGTTAAATTCTCAGATTAATGGCGAGTTTTTACAATTTTCTATGGAAGCCGCTTATATAGTTAATCCTTTAGAAAAGGATCATACTATATCTAGCTTATTAGCATTAGTATTTGGTGAGAAATTAGTTATTGGCATTGGAGTAGATTATAACATAAATAGTATACTAACATGGTATCTTGTGCTTGGAGCAAGATTTGGGTATTAAATGGGCGATAGAATTTTTACAGAAAAAATCCAAATAAAAGTTGTTGAGTTATTGGATAACGGGAAAAAAATTATTAAATATTTCGATATCGATCCAGACTTTTTTGGAATAAATAATCCGACAGAGGACAGTCCAACCTTGAAAATTAGTGGGCTAGTAAAACATAAAGGAGAATTCGAAGAATAAGGTCGTTAAATGTATGATCCAAAAATAGCACTAACAGAAGCTGGATATGAAGAGTGGATATATCACTTAAGAGCAATTGAGGGTCATTTATCTCAAGTAGAATGCTTCATGGACGACTTACATGTTGGGGCTTTAGATATAAAACAAGAAGATATAATATATCAATTTCATGATCTTTTGACAATATTAAGAACGGGAGATGGGGAAAAATATGAAGATTAGAATAAGTTTTGTAAGTAACAGTAGTTCTACAAGTTTTACATGTAACTCTTGTGGAGAGAATGTGATTGGTAGAGATATGGAATTATCAGAAGCAGAAATGTTTGAGTGTGAAAACGGCCATATGGTTTGTGAATATCGTTGCTCTAAAAATTGGCGAGATGGATTAACTGATGAGAGAATGAATAAATTTATTGAAGATAATTTTGAGGAGACAAAAAAGAGTGAAATAAGATATAGAAGAGAACCTCACTATGATAGATATTATGGATCTTATGATATGCCAACAGATGAAAAAATAAAAATAGATCTTGGAAAAGAGTTCAAAGAAGAATATAGAAATTTTGTGCCTAGAGAATTTTGTCCGATATGCAATTTTAAAGTTGTTTCAAGAAATGATATTATGCCTTATGTTTGCTATAAACTAGGTATTAATAAAAAAGATCTTCCAAAAATGATTAAAGAAGAATTTGAATCATATGATGATTTTTCTAATAAGGTATTAAAATGAAGATTAGAACGAGTTTTGTAAGTAATAGTAGTTCTACAAGTTTTACATGTCAACATTGTGGTGGGAGTGAATCAGGCTGGGATTATGGATTAGAAGAATGTTATATGTTCCAGTGTAAAAATGGACATATTGTTCATCAAAGTCATAATAAAAATTGGAAAGATGGAAAAGAAAATAAAGATGCGATAAAAAAGATGATCGATCAATATTTTGATGAAGAAAAGAAACATATGATTTATTTTAGAGGGAAATATGGTTATTCTATTTTTGGAAAAAAAGCAGAGAATAGAGATCCGACAGATGAAGAGGTAAGGGAAAGACTTGAAAATGATTTTAAAGAATGCTATATAGAGAATGTTCCATCGAAATATTGTCCTCTCTGTAATTTTGAATCAGTTAGCCAAAGTGATTTAGTATGGTATCTTTGTCGTAAGTTAGATATTCAGAAATCTGATGTGCCAAATATGATACAGAAAGAATTTTCTTCATATGATAAATTTATGAACGCAATAAGGAAGAGTTATGAAAATAAGAAATAGTTTTGTTAGTAATAGTTCATCTACAAGTTTTATTATAGAAGATAAAAATTATGAAGAATATAAAAATATGTTTAATCTTTATAAGGTAAAAGATTTATATTTTTTTTATAAGAATATTATAGATGAAATTAATGATCTTAAAAAATTGCTTCCAGATTTTATGGAAGAAGAATTTTATTGTCAACATATTCCATATTGGGAGGAAATAAGAGAACTAAATAAAATAAATCCAGAAGCATATATATCTGACGCTGAAGATAGAAATCAAGATTGGCTTAATAATTTTGATTTAAAAGTTTTTGAGGGAGATTTATGAAAATAAGAAATAGTTTTGTGTCAAATTCAAGTTCAAGTTCCTTTATTTGTGTTGGATGTGATGAAATATTTGCAGGCTGGGATGGAGAATATGATGTAGGAACAGTTGTATGTGATAATCCAGGTGATGGACGTATGATGTGTGAAGATTGTTGGGACGAAGGAGATGGAGAATGTCCACTTTGTACAAATGTAATTATTCCAATAGATGAAAAATATACTTGGATGAGAAGTAAACTTGGAATGAGCGAAGAACAAATAGAAGAAGCAATTAGGGCTGAAAGAAGCAAGGAGAATAAATGAAAATAGCTGTGTTATTTGACGGTGCGGGTTTGGCTAGGCTTGGGTTAGAACAAGCTGGGTACGAATGTACTGGTTTTGAATTAGATCCTACAAAGCATTACTTGTCACAGATGGTGGGTTCGGGAAATTGTAAATTGGCAGATGTAAGAGATATTGATCTATCTAATTTTGATGCTGTATGGGCAAGTCCACCATGTCAACAAAGATCTAGTGCTCGTACACAGGGAAATCCAACTAGCCCATATTCAGAAGATCTTTTAACTTGGTCACTTGGATTGCCTAATAATATTTTATGGGTTGAGAATGTAATGGTACAAGGAAGAAATAATAATGATTGGGGCACAAAATATAATGCTGCTCAATTTCTTGAAAATCCAATCCAAAATAGAAATAGAATAATTGGTGGTAGATATTTAGAGCCAGAAACTTTTAGAGATTATACAAGAGCATATCCAGAAATTTGCCCATGTATTACTGCTTCAGAATATAAAGGTTGTGCTTCTGATAAGCGCAGAGCTTCAAGATATTATGGAAGACGTTTAACTATTCAAGAATGTGCCTTTCATCAGGGTTTTGAAATTCCTGACGGTTGGTTAGAAATACCAGAGGGGTATACTAGAGCCAAATGGTATAATAATTTATATGAAGCAATCGGAAATGGAGTTCCTGTTTACATGGCGAAAGCTTTTGGTGAAGCTTATAATAAATCAAAAGAATTTGATTTTACAGTCAAAAATACTACAGATGATTCTTCATACACATATCGTGTTATAATGACCAAAGATGGAGCAATCGCATCTTTAAAATAATTTATGTCCCCCACTTAGTAACTAAGTTATAACCAGCCGACTTAAGAAGTTTTTCTCGCTCAATCGTTTTTTTATATAATTCACCAAATGTAGTTTTTGTCCGTGGATTTATATCACTTGGATTATAAATCTTTGGATTTCCATGCCAGAAACTGCCATAATATTCATATACAGTATTAGTTTTTGGATCAAAGCCATCGAGTTTAAATTTTTTATTGTTGATAATTAGACTCTTTGTTCTTATTATTTTTACATTTGTTCTTTTTTCCAAAGAATTCAGCCACCTTATTTCACTTTTAGAAATATTACAAGAGCATTTTGGACATCCCTGCTTACCATGAATATGTTCTGCTGGTGCTTGTTTGAAACTACCATGATTCTTACAAACAATTATAATTTTAGTTTTGTTGTTTACATATTTAACTTTTGAATAATTATATTTGTTGCCATGAACTTCTTGTGCTTTTTTAATAAAATTTCCTTTCGACATTTTTAATTTATTTGCTCTCGCTACCGTTGCACAATTTGGACAACCCGTTCCATATAAATGTCCTTGTGGTCGTTGTTTAAATTCGCCATGTATTTTACAAATTATAATTATATCTAAGTCTGTATTTTTATAGTTTGTTTTCGAATAGTCATATTTGTCACCATGTACCCGCTTTGTTTTTTTACAGAAGTCAAAACATTGCCACATTTTGGGCATCCTGAACGATAATGATTGTTTGGTGCCTGCAGAAATTTACCATGTATTGGACATACAATAATTACTTTAGTTTTCCAATCTATATACTTTACTTTAGAATA
>Ga0209128_1000188_pt1 | contig 43520 bp, 27 predicted proteins | sample ETNvirnome_6_100_FD_184072 | JGI IMG/M metagenome (GOLD analysis project Ga0209128, IMG submission 184072) | Marine viral communities from the Pacific Ocean - ETNP_6_100 (SPAdes) (version 2) | ecosystem: Environmental > Aquatic > Marine > Oceanic | place: Pacific Ocean | collected 2013-06-19
CCCACACCTAAACTTGCTTCATTTTGTTCTATAAAGCGTGTAACTCTAGCTTGATCTTGTCCTTTCTTGTAATTTTTTTTATCAGAAGGATCTAACATTAGATTAATAGTATCTGTTATATTTCTAGTTCCTCCTAGTCTCTTATCAGCGTCAGTAATATATGTCTTTAAGCTTATAGGAATAGTAAAAACTTTACGATCTAAATCATACTTCGTATCTAAATGTTTTGATAATTTTTTCCCTTTGAGTATAGTTCGTAGATGATCTTCCAATTTTTGTCCACTCAAACTATCTACAGTCTCTTTACCCTTTTTTGTTGTTCTAGCTTCAATCGTAAGAAGATCCCTTAATGTTTTAGTATTTGCTGTTTTTATTCTCTTCCTTTCCTTTTCATCTTTTACCCCTAAGTCTTTTAAAGCTCTTAAATAATCATCTCCATCTAACTTAGTAACATAAGTATCAGCCTTCTCACTAGGACCTGTGTTACCACCTGCTTGGAATACAAAATCTGAATCTACTGTTTCAAAAAACTTTTGTTGGTTGGAAACAATGTTTGCAAATATTTTTTTGACAATTTCTCGTTCTCCTTTACCGAATCGCTGTAAAGCTCCTACAGTTTGAAGAATGCCTTCTGTATATTCGTCAGATATAATGAGTCCTTTCTTATTCCAATCATTAATTTTAAAAGCTTCCTCTAAAACAGCTACGGATTGCTTAAACATCCCTGCCATTTCTGTTGCTATAATATCTTTTTTTCTAGCAATTTCAGCGTTTAGATCCTTCGCTTCCTTAGTTCTCTTATCTAGACCCCCATAATCCTGAATCATTTGAGAAATATCCATGATATGAGGAACGAAACCTAGGACCTTTTCTGCCTGTGTTCCTCTAAAATTACTACACCAATTAGAACCTTTGATCTGTTCGGGAGTAAGTTCTTTATCGGGAACTTTAAATTGTTCAGTACTTATGCCGTCTTTTTTAGGATCATCTACCTTTTTATTCTGTGCATCTACCCAGTCCTGTATTTTTTCATTATAAATACGAGCTAAACCTACACTCATAGTTTCCTGTTGCTTACTTCGTGCTGTAGTAGTATGATCAAAGGATATACCATACCCTGCTATGTCTCCTCGATTATATCTAACTTTATTATTAGTAGAATCTAGAATAACATTAGTATGAACCCATCTAGCATCGTTGTCTGTGAAAGCTCCCTCATCTCCATTGAGAAATTGCTGCAATTTGAGACATTTCTTAGCAAATTCATGCATACTGTCCACGCCTTCGTGCTTATCTTCCCAGTTAGCTCTTTCTCCTTTAAAGGTTCCTCCCTTTTCTTCTATTACTCTTGCAACTTCAGTAACCTTTTCATTTCTTACTTTAGATAACAGACTCTGACCAGAAAAAGAATCTAAATGATTCTTAGGATCTTTTACCCACCCAGGAGCGTCTGAATCTTTTTTAGTTACTCTTCCTGGATCTCCTGCAAACCCTGCTGCAAGGAGAGAGGGGAGAGTGGTCTTCCTCATCGCAGAAATTTCTTTAACGGTAGCATCCATATGAAGCTGCTCTTCTTGGGTCTTAGCAGTATCACTTATGATTGGGTTTTCTCTAGTGTCTGTTGGGCTAAGGTCAGGATTACTTTGTAGATCAGGGTTTTGCGCTTCTAATCTTCGTGCAACCTGTCCTTGAAAGTTTTTCCACCCCTGTTTATCAAAACCTCCACGGGCTCCTATAATTGTAATGGGACCATTATCCCCTTCGACAGTCCACCAAGTAGAGGTAGTTCCATCTGCATTAGTTTTAGTTTGTTGTTGTAGTTCTGGTTTCATAACCTCTAATTGAGGTTCTTCATCCTCATAAGCCATGCCTGTCAAATTTTTCATTTCATTTGAAATAGGCTCAACTAAACCAGGATTTTTTTCTACAATTTTTGCATAATTTCTCTGCCCATGCTGAGACTGCTGATAAGTTCGTTCTCCAAGGACAATTTTTAATTGTCTTTTCTTTAAAAGACTATAACTTTCTAATAATTCTTGGTAATAATTCATGTAGTTTATTATAGACAAAAAAGCCCAGCCCAGGGTACATTTCTGGACTGGGCTTAACCAGATTTAAATTTTATTAATAATTGTTACCCAGGAGTAGTTACGCTGCCACCACCTTGTTCCCCACTCATGAAGTCATAACGGAAATCTACAACTAAAGTATGCATATCTCCAACGGTTCCATAGTTATATTCAGCAGTCTTGTAAGCTTTAGGATAAGCACCGTAAAGAGTTACGGAACCTATGGGGTTAAGATCTTCATCTAACTGATGAATTTTCATGTTAGTTTTAACGGATCCAGGTGGATTAATATCCCCAAAATGACCTGTTAAGGGGTCATATGTTCTTTGACACCACTTGTATAATGCAGCTAAAGCCATATCACCACCAGAACCACCCACAGGATCCTGTTTAAGGTTATCAAAAGTAATACTTACTTGTTCGGGAGTAGGCTTTCCTGGGTAGTAGTATCTGTCATTAACTCTGTGAACTTCAATATCCTCAACAGCGTAACCTATTTCACTTACTTGCTTTGCAGCTACGGTAAGAGTTAAAGGATTTCCTACCCCTGTGGGGACCATAAATTCTACTTCAAATTGATAAGGTCTAACCGAATCAAGCATGGTAGAAAGCTTAGGCATGTCCGTAAGACTGCCTTGAGTTATTGTTCTACCGAACTCAGTACTATTATAAAAAGTTGCCATATTTTTCTCCTATTAAGAAAGGGTTGCACCTTGGCTGGTGAGGTTTACCTCGAAAACAAGCATTTCAGCGGTTTTAGTAGGCTTAATTATAACTTTTGTCCATAATTCATTACGATCAATTCTTAATGGAGTATTAGTAGAAGAATCACAAACAACTTTAAATTCTGTAATACCTCTACGGTTTTGGATATCAAGCAACGCTGGATTAAGAACTCCAGTAATTCTATCCCAAGTGAAAGGATCGTTAGGTTCAAAAACAAATTCTCTAGTAGACGCTAAAATTAATTTTCTAACATAGATCATTAAGCGTCTTACATTAATTCTATCTAACGCACTTGGAGTTCTCTTCATAGTTCTTTGTCCCCAAAGCATAATCCCTTGTTGGGGCCATTTTTGAATAGGGTTAACAACATTTCCACCACTATACATAGTGTCTCTATCACCTTGAGTTAAATTAACTTCAAGATCTGTAGGTTTAGTGAGGCGACCTCTAACAAAACCAGCAGGGGCAAACCAGGGGTCTGCAACATTATCAGTAAAGGTCATCTGTCTAATAGCAAAAATAGCAGGATCATACCAAAGATCTTTACTATCAAATTGGGAGAATATTTTCACCCAAGGCCAATAAGTGGCTGCATAAGAACTATTAACGGCTGCTGTTCTATAAGAGCTTTGACCATTAGACCATGCAATTGCATCTTGAACTGTACCCACCCCATAAGGAGGGGAAACTAAAGCTAAGAAATTTTGATTAGCTTCAGCTAAAGTAACCAAAGCATTCTGTACTGATTGGGTCGTAACTCCAGGGACACAGGCAATAGAAATATTAAGAACATCATCATCAAGTACTTGCATACCTGTTTTAGGTTCAACTGTAGCATCTCCAATGAGAGCAGTAGAATTTTGATCGGCAGTACCGACACCATTATCACCTCCTGCTAAACCATTAGTTCCTTGCACCATTTTAGCAAATCTACCATTCGCCCCATCTGCAACATTAGCAGCAAGAGAACTGGTATCCCCAAAGGCTTCCCCAACTCTAAGAGTCGCTCCACCCCACACACCTGTTACTTCAAGGAAGCCAACTCCACGAAATTTATCTGGGAAATAAGAAAGTTTTGTACCACTAATCTTATTATCGGTAGTTCCTGAAACAAAGCTTCCAATAACAATATTTGATTTATTATTACTTTCCAGGTCTGTTGTATTCAATATATCCGTAACAAAAGAACCAGAATTTGTAAGAGCCATTTTAAAAGCTTCTGCTTGTGAACCATCTTCATTAATGGAAAGAGAGAAGTTTTGGTTCCCATATTTACCAATTTCGACAGAGTTACCACTAGTAGTTCCATCTGCTTTAGTTCCTAAATTATATCCCCCACCAGGATATAGAGATTGTACCATATATCCAGCAAGGTCCTCAGTCGCCACAGTCGCATCACCTATAGGTTTATAAGTAACTCCATACACTTTACAAGAAGAAACCCAAGGATTGTCCTGAATAGCAGTCGGCCCCCCTGCAAGACCAGAAACAGCCCTTAAAGCACTTACAGGAGTAGCATAACTAGAATCTCCGTAAGCAGTTACATCTAAATAAGAAGCGGAGCCAGCGAAAGGGTTAACAATAAAAGGACTTCTTTTATAATCATTTTCAACCCAAGAACCTATTTTCCCTGAATCTAATTCTCCACCAAATACTTTTCTAAAAGCAAGAAACTCTCCTTCTGATTCTTTCGTAGTCGTACCAACTCCATCTGAAAGAGAACTTGTAATAGCAAAAGATTTATCAGAAGTGTACAGCGCATTTCCAGCGTTGTCATAACCATTTAATTTAATCCAAAGGTTAGCACTAACACCATAACCAGAGTGACCACCTTCCTCACCGAAATGAGTGTTGCTTCCTGAAACAGCAATAGCAGGACAAGTACCAAATTGCATTACTGCTGAAGCAGATTTTGATACAGCAGCTACCGCAGCCCTAACAAAATAGAGTGCATTAGTGGTTTCTAATATTTCAACTGCACCTTCTAAAGCCTGTCCTGTAATAGCTTCGGCAGGTTTGCCAAAAGTATCAACAAGTTGTTGGGGGGAAGTTATTAAAGTAGCTTTATTAGTAGGACCTTTAGAGGCAAAACCCACTAAACCAACTACTGATGAATTAATAGAGGGTGCAAACTGAGAAAGATCTTTTTCTAAAGTATAAACACCTGGGCTTACATATGACGGCATAATTTATTTCCTATTACTGTGCATTTTGAACGCGAAGAATTCTGCGTCTCATTAGTATATTTACTTGTTCTGTAATATAACTGGTAGGAACCACGATGGTCTCCTGGGGCTGTAACCAATAAGTCTCTGGCCCTTTATCAGTCGTAAAGTATATCTCAAAACTCTGGATTGAAGTATTCGTTATAGATTTCATGATAATCCTCACATATATCTAGAGAAGCACTACTATAAAAAAGATAGAATTTTTCTTAAATTAAACCTCTGTAATCAATTTTGTTAATTCTGCTTCAGTATTAAATGACTCTAATTTTCCTGTAGATGTTACTAGAAATTGAGGGGTAGGAATATAGGATAAAAGCTTAAAAGAATAAGATCTTCTTAAAATTCTATCTTCCTTGTCTCCAACATCTACACTAGATTGGTCTGTCTCTTGAGCTAAAAACCCCTGTGTCTCTTTATTGAAAGAAGTTACTACTCTTATAGAGGGGTGAAATTTAAGATGAATTTGCTCACTAATTTGATCAAGATCAGACTTATATTTAGTCCAAACATTAACATCATATAACAGAGTTACTGCCTTAGGAGCAAGCCCTACTATTCTAAAAGCTCGTTGCCTAGATTCACTCCAAACTTTTTTTCTCAATACCATCTGCCTGGGTCTTCTCCTCTTGTCATCTTCCTCAGACCCAGTTTGCACTACAGAAATAATGGGTAATATAATATTATTATCCTGCTTAAGTTTAGCAATAGTGCGTTCTGGGTTTCCATGAATACATTGAATAGTAATTAAACTACTATCTTCTTGAAAGTATTGTAAATTAGAAAAAATCTCTTTAACTGCTCGTAAACTTTCTTTATAAACAAAAGAAATATTATCGTTTTGTTTCTCTAGAGATAAGAACAGTTGTTTATTAAAATCTTGAATAGTAAGACCCTGAGACCAAGTAGACCCGCTGGTATCAGATTCAGTAAGAGATGTTTTTATATCATCAGTACGATAAACCATAATTATTCCTCATATACGGGGCCACCGCGCTCAGTAGACCTTTTAAGAAGGGGTCGGTCCTGTATCTCTTCGGTATCCCGAAGGAGTCTAGCACTACAGGATAAATGGAACACTCCATATACTTCAAAACTATCTTCCTGCACCTCAAAAATTTCATATTTCTGATTTTGAAACTTAGGCATAATTACATCCCCAGGATGAGGTCTACGAGTAAGTCTTCTTTCTATATAATCCTTATTAAATACAAAAATTTGATCATTCTGAAGCTCAATACCAAACTGAGTAAGGTTTTCCTCTAATGCTCTTGGTTCATAATGACCATATACAATCACAGGTTCACTAGCAATAGGCTTACTGCGTTGCTCCATATAAACTTCATCAAAATCATCATCTACCTGATGGTATTTATAGTATAGAAGTTTAGATCCTCCTAACCTAATAATCTCATCATCAACTAAATTAAATAAGTTTATATCTGGGTTATTTGGATCAAATAAACTAAGTTCACTCTCCAGATCTTCATCTACATCTAGAAAGGAGTGATCATTAGCTCTAAAGTTATCTTTAGTCACTTGAGATCCGTCTCACTTTTAGGAGCAGTAATCTTTTTAATTCGTTTAGTACCAAATTTTGGAGTAACAGGAATATTTCTAACTACTTGCCGTGTACCCCCTCCTGATCGCGTCCACATAGCCAAAAGTCCTTTAAGTTTTTCTTTCATCCTCCAAGGTTGGTTCTTAACTAAAGTGGCATGACTAGCAGTAGGTCTGTAACTATCCGATCCAGTTAGTCCTTTTTTTCTTTTTACAGTTCTTACTACTTGCCTTGTTCTGTGACCAAATCTAGGTTGTTTAATAAGAGATGGACTATCCTCATTCATTTCTGCATCCATTGGATCAGGAAATATAGGAGGAGCATCCCCGTGAGTAGCCCTTTGAAGTCTTTCTTTTCTTTTCTTTCTTAAAGCTTGAATTACAGGATCCAAGGGGGTCCTGGGGGTCAGAGGAGTTTCATTATCATCTTCTTTTAACAGAGGATTATACGAGTCATGCACCTGTAAAACATCCTCCCCTGGTGGAAGATACATCCCAGACCTATTTTTGCCTACTCTTGCCCTAAGCAGCTTCTCTGCCCTTTCCCGTTTTGTTTTGCCACCTTTTGGCCTACTAAGAGCCCTATGAAGGGCTCTTAGTTCCCTTGCTGCTTTAGGATTTCCACCATGTTTATGTTGGTCATACACTCTAGGATTAATAGATGTTTTTAAGACCACATTCTCATCTTCATCACTTACGATAGGTCTTTCATTTAAATATTCCATACTAGTATGTACTAAAGCGCGGGGGTTCTTCGAACTCTGAAATAAGGGAATCTTCTAATTTCTTTTTTTCCGCTTCGGAAGCCTGAATTAGATCTTTACCATTCAGAACTGCGCCACCACCTGGAGAAGGTAAGGATGCGTACTTACCTCTAATTTCTCCTAAGACTCCTTTAGCACAAGCTAAAGCATACTTCTGAATAAAGTTCTTGTACGCTGGGTGCATAGTACCTGAGTCCAAGGCTCTATATTCTAGGATAATAGTCTGATCTCCAACTACAGGAACAGGATATACTTGGAGAAATTGGTTATTTACTACATCAAAGGAACCTTCCTGCCCTAAAACTTTTCTAATCATTTCTAAATGAGATTGTAAAATATAAAAATCACTCACTTGAAAGTCTGAGAATAGAAAGTTATCTTGAAAGTACTTAATAAAAAAGTCAAATTCTAGGGTTCCTGCTTGGCCTTGAATACTTAAAAGAGTTTTCTTATATACCACATAGGTTAAGTTATCCATTATGTATGTGGGTAATTGATACAGATTCTTGTTAGCAGTTGTGTCAAAAGAGCAAAACTGAGTAGTCCACATAGGGGCATGATAGTAAAGTTGAGTTATGGCCTCATCAATACAAGACTTTATTTGGAAAGGAGTTAGCTCTACTCTTACAACGGGGTGCCCCAGCCTCGCTAAAATAAAGTCCCTAACGGTCTCCTCAAACGAGGAGAACTCTTGTAAGGTCCCCATAGTTGTATTATTTAAACTAGAGGTTATAATCTCTCCTCTAGTTGAAGTTTCATCTACTCCTTGTCCGAAGTAGTTATCAGCAAAAGAGTTTCCGTAATGATTAAGTACTGGAATTATCGCTGCCATCTAAATTCTCCTTAGGAGTGGTTTGTTTTTTACTTTTAGATTTTGTAGTCACCTTAGGTTTAGGTTTAGACTTAGTTTTTGGCTTTATTTCTTCTAAAAAAGAGTAAACTAGAATCTCTGGAGAATCAAATTCTTCATTAGGATAAACCTCTTTTACTCCCTCTTGTAGCTGGAGTAACATTTTATGTCTAGATTTGTTTTTATATCTCATAATAATACCTCATTTATATATAGCTAAAAAGAAAAGGGTTAGGAGTAGAAAATACTCCTAACCCTTTGTTAGTTTATCTCAGCCTACCCTAGATTACTCTGGGCCTGACCACGCTGTGTTATCACCAGTACCCACCTGACCGAATGGGGTGAACAGGTAACTAGCAGTTGGGCCAACCACTCTAATAATCCGATAGAATCGTGCCGCTGGCTCGATAGCAAGCTTGCCATAGCGAGTCAGGATACCCTTCCTGGGTTGGAAGGTCTCGGGATCATAGATAGTAGGAAGTTGCTGGAGAGGAATGTAAGGAGCATAAACATACCCCGCATCCATCGGACCAGAACCTTTATAGCCCATCATAATCTCATCCTGGGGATAAAGAGGATCAACATACAAATCATACTTACCAGCAAACTTACCCTTATAAAGGATCTTGTTAGCAGTTTGAGTCGTAGGACCATCTTTAGCAGGAAGACCACCTTCCAGCTTGGCAGCACTCTCAAGAAGAGAAGCCATAAGCGGAGAGGTAAGAATCCAGTTGCCAGGACCACGATGCGTACTAGTATAAATATCCTGCGAAGCTAAGTTCAGAACCGCAAGAAGGTTAGCATAGACATGACCAACATGCTGTGGTGCAAATGGTAATGCAGAACTTGAGAAGTCGATAACAAAGACATTCTTAAGTGTACCAGAGGTAGAACCCTCACCCCACTTGTTACTAGTGAAGTCGTACAGGTACTGAGCAGGGGTGAAGCCCGTGCCATCATCCAGGAAATCGTTAGCGTTTCCTTGATCAAGCATAGCTCTGTTAAACCCACCTACAGGATAAGTATCAGCCTTGATATCGTAAGCAAGCATTCGAACATCTTCGATAAGCTCACGGTCGATTTCAAGACGAAGCTCCTTACCAAGCATGTCAGTAAGTTCCTTCTCAAGATCAAGGTTATGATAAGCCTTAAGATCCTGTTGAGCTTCAAGCGTCCAGAGGGCTCTCATCTTACGAGTACGAGCGGCAACTGGCTGTTGCTCAATATGCAGGTTCATCTCAGGAATACCAGTCCCCTGAAGATGCTCACCAGACGAAACATCAATGCCGTAGATCTTCGTAGCATCAGGCCACGCAGCAATCTTACCACCAACGGTGCTAGAAGGCATACCAGCCGCAGTTGTACCCGTGCCAGGAGAGGCAGAAGTGCCCATCAGCATAGAACTCACGGTGATATTAGACATACTAGACAGATCAAGATCAATGTTACCACCATCAAAGATGGAAGTAGCTACTAGATTACGGTAAGTGAGGTTCCACTTACTGTAGATATTTTGCTCAGTACTTCCATACTGACGCGAAGTACCCATATAGAATACTTGAGAAACAGGTCCCTGCATAGGTTGGACGGAAATGATATTATTGGCAATAAGCTCAGGCCAAACCCGACGAACGAGAGGGAACGCAAACTTTTGGAAAGTTCCGAGTTTACCAACCGTTGTGGTGCCAGCAGAGTTAGCTTCGTCAATTTGTTCTGAAACAATAGACTTAGCTTGGTTCTCTAATAATTGAGCGGAAACCCGCCGTTGATAGTCATCTTCAATTCCTTCTAATACAGGAGCCCATTTTTCAACAACTTTATTTTCAATGTTAAACATAATTTTTACTCCTTACTTTCGAATGGCATATAAGCCATGACTTCATCTGTTATAAACTCATTAAAAGCGTGTTGAGGTTTAGTTTGCGCTGCAATATTCTCAGCTATAACATGTGCTTTTTCAGATGATTTGAAAGGTTTTTCATGAGCTTGTTCTAACAGAACTACATCTTCAATCAACCTTTCTCTATCTTCTTCCAGAGAACCCATTTTCCCTGAAAGAGTTCCAACAAGCTGCTCTAAATCTTCATTAGCAGCCAGAGACTTATTAAGTTCTTCAATAAGAACATCTCTTTCTTCAGAAATTTCCTCATGCTCTCTCAGCATGGTATTAATAGCTCTATCGTCATCAGCTTCTGTTAACTCAACTGCCATGAGTGAACGGATTGATTCGAAAAGTCTAGCATTTCTGACAAGTTCTGAATCATGCTCTAATTCATTTAAAGCATGTTGTTTAATTTCGTCAATCTGCATTCTTAGAAAACTCTTAACTTTGTTTTCCAGACCAGAGACGCGCCCTTCAACTTCTTCTAAAATAATATCATTTACTAAAGTAGCGATCTGTGTTACAGACTCTTCAGTAAGTCCTTCAGGAAGAAGATCTACGATGTTGCTTAATTTATTCATAATATAACCCTTTTCTACATATATTTAGATAACTTAAAAAATAAAATAATAAAATTTTATTTTTTGTCTAGTCTATATGGCCCTCTGCTCCCTTACCACTTGAATATTTCTTACTTTTACTAGGATCTGGGCCTTGTCCAACAGGCCCAGGCTTTGATGGATCAAATCTCTTCCTTTTACCTGGGAGAATATCCAGATCTTTATCGGTAGTAACTCTCCCCTGTCCCATAGATGCGGGTTTATGAGTTTTGTCTCCTTGCGAATCCAGAGAAGCATCACCAGATTTCTTACCCCCGCTTCCTATACCAGCAGCTAATGCAGCAGCCAATGCTCCTCCAATTAACCATTTTTTAGTCTTAGACATTCCCGCACGAACAGGTCTCTGTCTTTTTACAGCCTCTATGAGAAATTCTGGATCAGAATAAAGGGCTTCCAATAGACGAGATTCAAACTTAAGTTTTCCTTGTTTTGATTTTCCTGCAAGCCAATTACGAGCCTGTTCTTTATCATCATCTGTTTCAAATTTTTCTCCAGGTAAAGGCATCGTTCCTGGAGGAGGATTCCCCATAACCTGCCTTCTCATAATACCAGCAGTAGTGCGCGGGGGTCTTATTCCCTGACGCAATACTCGTCCTCCTGTATTTGGAGAAGCGGAACTACCTCTTTGCTGTTGTCCAAACAACCCTAAGTCCTCTATGGGCTTTACCACAAGATTTCTTCTTTTGTTATTTTTTCTAATTCTAGCGGATTCGGATTGCCCCTCTAATAAACGAATTTCGTCTAATAATTTCATCTTTTACTTCTTTTTCTTTTTAGGGCTTCTCTAGCAGCAGCTTTGGTTCCACCTTTGATACCCATTTCGGCATAGCCTTTTTGAGAATCTTCATAAAGCTGTCGATCTCTAAGTACTTTCACTTTATTTCTTAAAAACTTCTCTTCTAGTTTTTCTAAAGAACGATCTATAAAATATTCTCTACTAGAATCTTCTCTTCCTGGACCCGCAGCCTTCTTATCCTTAGGAAAAGCTAAATTAATTTTTTTATCCTTAGGAAAAGCTAAATTAACTTTTTTAGGCTTTCTTCCTGGACCCGCAGCCTTCTTATTCATAACATTTTGAGCAGCTAAATTAGCCCTTATCCTAGCAGCTAAATGCTCGGGCTCACCTTGAGGATTACCTCCTGGCATTTTTGGGTCCTCCCAAAAAGGTAAACCTTCTTGTCCACTATGCTCTTTCCCCTTTTTACCTTCATTAAGTGTATTATTTAATAAAGTAATAAAAACTCTTTCTCCAACTGCTTCCTTAAGAGTTCTTTCATACTTAGCTTCCTCTAAGATTTTGCTTTCAGAAAGAGTAGGGTAAGCTCCTCTAGTAGATGGATCAGCGACTAAATCGAAAGTGACTAAATTAAAATCTTCGTTAACTGTTTTAGTTCCATTCATTTGATTTTCACTTAAAGTTCCTAAGCCTCTAGATGAAATACCAATTTTAACACCATCACTAATTAGTGCTTGAGCTACCTTACCATTTGGAGTATTAAGAATTTCAGCTTCACCAAAGACTTCAGCACCTTCCATCCAAAGTTTAGTAACTAAATGAGAAGCATTTGTAAGTTTAACCGTATCACTTTGGGGGTGATCAAGTTCTCCACAAAGCCTACGCTCAGAAATAAGAGGCTGAAGTTTTTTAACCTGATTTTCTAAAATAGTTCGGGGATAAACTCTTTTATTTTGATTAGCTTCATCTGCTCTTTGAAATAGTCCTCTAACTCTAGGTCTATAATTATTCTTAGAAGAAGCCTCTTCAATTACTCTAATGGTTGAATTATTGTCAAAATCTGAAAGTAGCATTATTTTTTACCTTTTCTATATACCTTTTTAAGTCTCGTTCCTGAAGCAGTTCCATATTTAAGAGAAGTTCTAACTGCATGTGCTTTAATAGATTTCCATGAAGAAGAAGGAGTTGAGCTTCCAGGGGTAAACCCTTTGGCTATCCTTCCTCCAGCAGTAGGAACTTGCTTCTTTTGAGAGCCTCTTCCTTTGCTTGTTACATATAGTCTATCTGCGCCTTTTGTAGTCCAAATTTTTCCTGGAGAGGATCTCTCTAGTGCTTTTTGGATTGTTTCATATTTTTTAACTCTTGATTTAACGGAAGTCAGTTTCCCCTTTTTTTTTTTTTTCGTTAATAACTTGCTCCATTAAAGACTGCCACTTATCGTTATTTCCTGATTGATCTACAGTCAGGTGTTCGCTCATGATGTTATACTCTTCATGATCTTCTAAAGGAGAATACTGTTCCCTATAAGCCATCTTTCTTAAATTCTTATGAGGACTTCCTGCTCTGCGTACTCTAGTTTTTGCTTTACTAGCCATAGCTGCCCTATGTGCAGACCTAGCATCCCCAGAACCTCCACCAGAGTCTCCAGCAGCCCCTGCGGCTGGTTGATCTTTTCCTTTAGTCCGTGCAGTCCTTCCCGCTTGTGCGTCCTGGCCTCGTTGGGTACGCTGCGTTTCAGCAGTCTTTGCTATTCGTTCGGCAGAAGTTTCACCTTCTTTCTGCCCCTTCTGTAGCCGCGCACTTTTAGCATTTTGTCCTCTCTTCTCCATTCCCCGTGAATGCTTCCCTTCTGCTTCTTTTTCGCGGGTTTTCATACCATATCTTTCGCCCACTTTTTTAGCTGCACCCCGAACTAATTTACCAGCCCCTGCAATACCTTTACGGACAAGTTTACCCCACTCACCTTTACCTTTACCTTTCCTTTCGCGCTCCTTCTCCATCTCTCTACGGTGCTTACCTTCAGCTTCCTCTTCACCAGAGCCTCCAAAGCCTCCTCCAGAGCCTCCTCCAGAAGGTCTCCGACCTCCACCACCGAAACCACCACCAGCATCAGCAGCCTCGATACCTCGACTACCACCACCACCAGAGCCTCCACCAGAGCCTCCACGACCTCTAGCGGGGGTGTCGCCCCCCCTCCTCAGGTTTTCACGCTCCGCATGATCCCCAGTATCATACAGCTTATCTCTAAGTTTGCGCTCTGTGTCACCGTGCTGTCGTTCGTCTTCTGCTCGTCCCTGTTGTTTTCTTGCTCTACCTTCAGCCTCATCACCGTGCTGCGTTTCCCTTTCTGCTCTTTTAGTCTCAGACTCACCATGAGTTCTTTCGTCTTCTGCGCGTTGTTGTGCCTTTTGTACCTCTCCTCTCATACCTTTTAAGCGTTGAGCGGTTTTATCTCTTGCCGCTTTACCCTTTTCTTCTGCTTCTCTTGATCTTCTTGTTTCTGAGTCTGCGTGATGTCTCTCATCGGCTGCATCATCTGCTGCCTTTCTTGCTCTACCTTCAGCCTCATCACCGTGTTGAGCCTCTTCACCTTTTTCCCTTTCTGTTCTTCTGCCTTTATCTTGTGCGAATTTTCTTAAGCTGCGTTCTTTCCTTGCTGTTGCTTCAGCCTCATCACCGTGCTGCCTTTCGTCTGCCGCTTCCCCTTCACCACTTTTTTTCCCAGCAGCGAAAGCTTTTTCACCACCTCTTTTTCTCTTCTCTGTTTCGCCTTGAGCGTGTTTTTCTACGCGACTTCTACTAGCCTCGGCTTCTGATTTTCCTGCCTCTGCTGCGTCAGCCCTTGAAGTTTCTGCTTCCCCATGAGTTCTTTCGTCTTCTGTGCCTTGTTGTGCTTGGTTTCGTTGTCGATTAGCTTTGTCTGCTCTCGTAATAGCCCTACCTTCTCGTTTCGTCCGTGTCCTTGAGCCCTCATGAAGGCTAGAGCCTTCTGAAAGAACTAGCTGATATAATTCTCCACTCTTGCCTTCTTCTAGGATTAAAGACCAAGAATTAACAGCATCAATAGACTCATTTATACCAAAGCCATCATCCAACAGACCACAAACTACCAACGCATTCATTGTTTGAGACTTAAACATAATTTCTCCTACTAAATTTCTTTAGTTTCTTTAATTTATTCATTACTTTTGGAGGCGCAGGAGCTTTACAAGGTTCGTCTTGTAAAAGATTAAACTTTTGAGAAGTTCCTATACCTCCTACTGTGGTCATCTCATCTAAACGAGATACTAAAGATTCTGCTTTTTCTACCAAATAAGACAGCCTTTCTAAAAGGACTGCAATAGGATCGTCTGATTCTTCTGGTTGTGTATAAGTAACTGAATGACCTACAGTAGAATATGTTTCCTCCACAACATCAGGAGCTACATTCTCTCCTAGCAACAAAGCCTTTACCTGTGCAGAGTCCAAATTAATATTTGAAATATCTGGCATGTCAGGCTCTGCTGTAGCTCCAGCCTCCTTATTAAAGGAAGACGGTTTTCCGTCCCTTACTTCTTCTAAATCTTGAAGAATTAAAGATTCTGCAAAAGATCCGATGGAGTCAGACAATTCCTACTCCTCGTAATATTCAGCTTCTTCTTCTAAGACCTCGGAAACAGCTTCAACGACCGAAAGAACACTATCAATATGCTCAAGAAGTTGCTCTTCAGGAAGCATACTTAAAAGGGCATGAATATCTTCAAGATCAAAATCTTCAAAATCTTCATCAATCTGCTCTTGCTCGTAACCTTCTTCAATCATTTCTCCCGAACGGGCATCCACTTCAACAGGACGCATACCAACACGATCCCATGCAGCAGACTCCAGTAAAGTATTCCGAAGCTCATCACTTAAATTCATTTTAAAGTCCATAATTGTACTCCTATTTTTTGCACTATGTTTGTGCTACTATTATCTAGTATCTTACAAAAAGAAAAACACATAAATTTATATTTAATGTTGATTAGCTATCAGCATTTGGGGTTAGTTGTGTTATCATCGTATGTAAATTGAAGAGGCCAGAATTGGCTGTACCCGTCATCAAACAAAAAATGTCTAACTCTAACCTGTGCGTAAGGCCAACCAGGACACCCATAAATTCTTCCTGTATCACCATCTAAAGCTAAACCGTCTCCTATATAAGTTGACCCATTCACATAAGTTTCATAAACTAAATCAATAGGGGCTTCATAGACAGGAGGCATTCCTGGGGGAATATACCCAACCAAACCAATACCATCATAATTTCTATACTCATTCATAAATTCGTCATAAATAGGAGTATACCCAGCCCCCCCAATTGGAAGAACATCCACATAATGCCGTGTAAATGTTTTATTAGCACCATCATCGTCGTAGTTACTTCCTTTTACTATAGGAGCGTATTCTACTACGGGTCGTCCTGGGACAAAACCACCCGTATCCCCCGCAGTATCTCCACCAGTATCAGGATCTCCTCCTCGCTCATCGGACCAAGTACCATCTTTACTATTCGCTAAAACATTTGAAGATCCGTTATCAGCCACAGTTCCACACCCAATAAAGTCTCCATCTCTATGAATCGCTAAATTATTAACAAAAACATTTGGAGACCCTTGAACAGCAGTTCCTACACCATGACATACGGGGATAGGGGGTGTACAATGGACAGAAGGAGTATAGGGATCTGTATCTCGGACTGTTTGCTGCATATTTGTTATAACATCAGGAGATCCATACGCTGGCTGGCATAAAGGGAGGTATCCATGAAATTGAGCCTCATCCGAAGGTCTAATTACTTTAGGCACTAAAAGCCTCCTGGATTAGAAGTCTTATCTCTAGTAGGAATCGGTTTCATCTTCTTCACTCTAATACTTTCTGCGTCTTCGAAAGATTGTCCAATATAACTTCTGTCGGATGCATTATTATAAATTTCTAAATCATAAATAGTCGGAGTGCTGCCTGTACGAGCTTTTATTAATCTACTTCTTGCCATATACTGGTCCGTACCTTCCGCAGTAATATTGTTATAAATTGTATTTTTATACCAAGGTATCTCTGTAGCAGCAGTCCCCATGTTTAAAGCATTTCCCGCCTTAAGCTGCTCTACAACTCCAGGATCAATCTCTCCATTAAATAGACTGTAATAAGTTCTAGCACCAACTCTAGATAAAACATCATAAACAGAAAGACCATCAGCCATAATAAAGCGTTCTCCTAGTTTTTTAACCACATCATAAAGAGCATTGATACCAGGAACAGTTCGTGCTGGTTTTACAGAATCAATATAATTTTCTTCTAATGTTAGTGCAGGATCATTAGCCCTAGTTACATATTCTATAGTATCAAAGGTGCTTGCTCTGCCATCAACTGTAGCATTAGGCCAAGGATATTTTATTTCATATCCAATGGGATCACTTAATCCTGTTTTATATAATTCTTTGTCAATTCCTCTAACAAAAGAGAGTCTCCTGACTGATTCTTCATTACCGTTATTTAAAGTGAATAATTTAGATTTTCCGTGGAATGGATTATTTTTAGTTTTATTTGTGGGAATTATTCTAATGTATTTTGGAATCTCTCTTACTAGATTAACATTTATATTAGGACCAAATCCAGCAAAACTTAAAGAATTAAAATAGAAAAAAGCTTTATTTTCTTGATTTAACAATGATAATATAGGATCATTGTAATCAATATAATAAGTTCGTGTTGGGAAGGGGCTTTCACTAATTATGGAAGAAAGCTTATCTTCAGTAATCGTAGCATACTCAGTTTTTGTAGTTCTAATAAATTCATGAGTTTGATATGTTTCTTTAATAGAAGAAGAATTTAATTCTAATACAAATGAATCGGCAATATCAGCAGAAACAGAGGCAGTTAGCATGGTCGCAGTATCAGTAGTTATAACATCCATTACGGGACCTTCCTGCTGACCTAAGGCTGTATATATTTTTTGTTTTGCTTCGTTGGGTAATGAATAAGCATACTGCAAATTAGAAATATCTAAAGGAAGATAAGAGGTAGCATTCCCTCGGGTAATAGGAACAGTATAATTTCCATCGGCTGATAAACTATAGGTTGTTTCTCCTATGGTAAACTTTAAAGATTCATCATTTTTTACCTTAGCAAAAATATCAACATCATCAGATACCTTTATTTTTAAACTTAATCTAATATCTTCAGGTAAAATATGCCAAACTTTTAGTTTTTCTCTCGTATCAGGGTCATCATATTTTCTATAATCAAGGGGTCTAATATTTTGAATAATAGTAGATACAACATCTGGATTATTCACAAAGCTAGGAAGATTTCTTGCTCTAATTTTTGTCTTATGCTTTTGTGTTCTTTGTTCCTTAAGCATTTGAGCAGTAAAGCCGTATCTAGAATCTACACCTACTGAAAGAGGAATTAGAGTTCTAATATCACTAAAAGGTCGTTTATAGTTGATATGTCCAATGTGAGTTGTATAATAATCTTTTAAGTAATTGAAATCAAAATCATCAATAGAATTATTTAATATCATTCTATGGAAAGAATTTAAGAAATAAGATCTAGGTAGTTTTCCCCCTCCAATATCTTCCATACCATCTAATACTTTTTTAACTTCAGATTTTAAACTTTGATAAAGATGATTATTATCAATATCAAAAAGATAATGAGGGTCATAATCAGTTCTTTGATCTTCTATTACTTTAAGTACTGCGGCAACACCTCTATGTGCTATTTGTTTGAATACTTTATTTCCTAATTTGGCATTATTAATGTAGGGAACAAAATCTTTAGAAACTTCCATTCGTTCCTCCATAGTGGGTAGATCAAATCCGTATCTTTTATCAGCTATAACTCCATTATTTCTTACAAAAGGAGAATTCAAGGAAGCAACATAGTAAAATCCTGGGTCTGCATGGCTACTAAATTTAGTAACCCCCTCCTGGTTTATTTCCTGCCATTCTCGCCTAGGATTTCCAATCTTTATTTTAGAATTAAATGCTGGAACAAGGAAAGGAGGATCAAACTTGCGTAAAATATCCAAATGCTGCTTGTTTCTTATCTTTAGAAGTGCAGTAGTTTTAGGCATCATTAGAGGCTTTCTTTCGGAAATTAGATAGACTCCGTTTTTTGTTCTAATCGCGCCAGTAAACTCTGATAAATTAAATTCGTTAGCTCCTTTGTAATAAATTTTACCGCTCCCGAACAAAATAGAACCCTCTCCTTTAATAGGATCAAAACCATCATTAGCTTCTAATTTAATATAATGATTTCTTCCTGTTACGACATACGCATTATAACCATCGTTTTCATTAGAAGGTTCCCTAATGAAAACACTTCCTCCATGCATAGGCGCATTCATAGCCACAAGAAGATTTCCTTTTCTAGTTTGAATTATAGAAAGATAATCTCCATTAAGAGAATACCAATTATAAAAGAAATCTTTCCCAGTTAAAGGGGATTTCCTTTTATCAGGTTCACTAGTATCAAAATACTTAGACCACCCAGCTATATCCAAAAACTCATCTTGTAACCAAATATAAGGATTATCTAAAAGTTCATAATCTTCATTTCCTTTTCTAATATTTAATTTTATATAACCATTGTGACCTTGTAAACTGTCTCCAACAGACATATATTTTTTTAAATCATCCTCCCAGACAACCGCTGTCCCATAGCCTATCGAAATTTCAGGAGCATTTGGATTATCAGGGAAAAATTGCCCACCCCCTGTACTTTTTACAGATCCAGAGTATGTTTTTGAGAATCGAGAATCAGAAGAATCAGAAGACTGATCCATTACATCGCCGCCTATGGGATCAAATTCCAAATTTATCTCAGGTCCACAGTTACCATTACAATTAGGATCATCGTAATAGTCCGAACCGAAGCTCTTGGAGCAATTCTTACATTGGTCGTCACAGGTAGGATCACCTAAATAATCAGTAACATTGGGACATATCCATCCACCAGTACCAGTACCATCATCAATTGCAGGACCTACATCTGTGCATTTTTTTGCTTTCGCAAACGGATCTTCGCCACAAACTTCAGCCATTGATGTATCGTTAAAACTCGTCATACACTTATAACATTTCGTAGGCATACACGCATAACATCTAGGGGTATCATCATCCAAGCCTCCTGGTGAATCACTACCTTCCCCACAGTCGGGGTCCCACATTACTGCACAATCTGAGGGTAGAGTGTCCCCTTCTTTGCATTGATTACAATTACCTGCTGCTTGACAAGCACCTACTGAATCAAATTCACCATTAATATCCTCCACACATCTTGTTACTCTAAAAGTACATTGGCATGGACCATCAGCAGCTTCGTTATGATTTTCATCACAACTCCTTTGCGAAAATCCATTCTCACACTTAAACTTTAGTGGTGGAGTAGTGGTCGTAGTGGTAGTGGTAGTGGTCGTAGTGGTCGTAGTGGTAGTGGTAGGAGTCGTAGTCGTAGTCGTAGTGGTAGGAGTGGTCGTAGTGGTCGTAGTGGTAGGAGTGGTCGTAGTGGTCGTAGTGGTAGGAGTGGTCGTAGTCGTAGATTCCGTAGTGGTGGTCGTAGAGGTTGTAGCGGTCGTAGTAGTGGTAGAGGTCGTAGTGGTAGAGGTCGTAGTGGTAGAGGTCGTAGTGGTAGGAGTGGTCGTAGTGGTTGTAGTTCCTCCCCCTCCTGGAGGATCTCCAGAACCAGTACCCCCATAATCTCCACCATCAGGGGGATCGTTAGGAGGGGGAGGAGGAGGAAAAACAAAGCATTGCTTTTGATCATACCCAGGATTAGCCATAACTTATTTAAGAATTATCGTAGCAGTTCCATTATGAGGCATAGTTGGGTCATAAAGTTGGAAACCACTATTCTCCCAACCTGACGGGAAAGCAACTATTTCAAATAGTACAGTAGGATAAGTACAAACACCAACTTTATCAACTTTAATTTCAAGGTTCTGGTCCGTTTTCTGAGGAACAAATCCAGTAGTAATAGATCCTACAGCATTAGCAGCATTGCCAGCAGCAACAGGTCCTACTCCCAGTTCTGGGTAGAGGACTGCCCAGGACCTAAACTTATTACTATTTCTATTAGAAGATGGAAAAGAGACCCCCTCTACTGAATTTGTATTAAAACCGCTCCAAACTTCGCCTGAATCCACATACGGATCAGGGCCAACCCAGCCAACATTAATATCAAACCAACCTGATCCTTTACTAATCCAAATACCCTCAGTCCCCCCTGATTCCAATGGATATACTTGCCCAACCCCACCCTCAGAAAGAGGTACACAATTAGATAAATAAGCTTTTACACAATAGTTACTAAATCCTACGGGAAGCGTGAAATGAAATCTTTTCTTAACCCAATACATCATTAAAGGAGATGGAGTCACGGTGGCATTGTGGTTCCCTAAAGTAGTTCCAAAAGAGTCTGTAAAAATGGGAGCATCTAAAGTAGAACCTACTTCCTGAAAATCTAAAGTACTACTTACAGAGGCAAGCTCTCTGTTAATAGTATACTTGAAGTTTATCCAATCATTTTTATTGGTCCCTGCTCCTGGTTTAGTAGCATCTAAATACTGAGTCCAAGTAGCCCAATCCCAATCAGGATCGTCAGGAACATTATTATAGGTCATACCAAAGGTTCCTTCAGAAATCCAATTTCCTGAGTCATTCATAGCTGTAGTAATAGCACCTTCAGGACCCCATTTCTTACCCCCCCAAACATAGCCTCCACCAACTACTCTAGGAACTATAGGAGGGGATCCATTACCCCCACCATCTCCTGTACCAAAAGCAGTTGTAACAATAGTATTTACATGTGTCTCTAATTCTCTTCTACCAACTGCTGGGTTAGCTAGAGATAAGTTAGGTGCTGCTCCTGCAATTCCTGCTCTTTCATCATAGGTTAACTCCGCAGTACGGAAAAATGGGCGAATATCAATAAGATGAGTGGTGGGAATAGTACCATTTTGAGAGCTATCAACAACAACATAAGCAACAGGCAATATTGATTGACCCACCGTTCTCCAATCCCCGTTACTAATATCATTAGCTAAAAGAGGAGCTAAGTTTAATAAGTCGTCTGGAGATGGAAAGGACCCATAGGCACCAGTTCCATCACCTAAAACAAAACCACCATTTGCAACTACGGTATCCGCTCTAGACGCTAACATAAAGGCATCAGCTAAAGAAGGATTAGTACCATCGGAGTTCTTAACCACTTGAGCATACTCTCCTGTACCTCCATTCACAGCACTTCTATCTATACCTAACCCTGCACCAACAAGAACCCCTAGTTGTGGTTGGGTTATTGTCTGGATAGAATCTTGCTTTATTATTGTAGTAGATCCCTGATCTACGGGCTTACTATAGATAAAAACTAAATCAATTCTTTGGGTAGCTCCTAAAGTAATTTTAGATCCAGTTGCATCAATATAGAAAAAATCATTACTATCAAATTGAGGAACAGTAACTGATATAGTGGTAGGTACATCAACGACTGAAGTTCTTGCAATACCCCTCCACCTTTTTGTAAATTCTTTAGAAATACTTTCCGTATAGCTTATGTTGTTTAACGAATTAGTAAAAAGTATACTTAAGATATCATAAAATTTTGGATTATCTACTAAAGGAAATCCAGTCCAAGAAAGTCCATCACCTAAAGAAGTTGAAGTAACAGTACTACCAGTAGTAACGCTAGTGCCTAGTGCAACTCCATAAATAGCATATTGAGAAAACTTTTCTATTAAACCATTTAATCTTAAAGCATTTGCCCCAACAGTACTATAAATTTTATTAACAGCCGTTTGAACCGCAGGTGTATTTTTAGTAAACCAATTAGATCCTTCTCCTAAATAAGCTTGACCAGCATTAAAGTCTGGTTGGCTTAATGATTCGTTTAAGGTATACGCATCATTAATTCTTGCAGAAAATCTTCCTGGCTCTACTGACACCACAGATCCCGCAACCGTAGGTCGAAGTTCAGTAAGCTCAGATCTATTAATATTTGTAGAACCTCCTCCTCCCTCACCTCCAGAGATTACAGAATCAACTTGATCCTTTAACCATAGGCAGTTTTCTTCTAACTGTTGAATAGGAATATTATCTATTTCCCAATAATAAGGATCATTAGCTTTATACTTCCTGACAGGGGCAGTAAAGATAAAAGGGGAGTTTGTGAAATCAGCCATTAGTCTTGTTTATTTAAATCAAATTCACTTGCTGACAGGAAACCTTTTCCTGCTAGTGTGGCTTCAGACTCTGCGCCTTCACCCGCATACGAGGTAGTTGATGTTCTCATGGTCACAATCCTAGGTCTACCTGAAATACCTAAGGTGCCATTTTTTGCATTAGCAAAAGTAGCTATACCTGATTCATCAACTCTAACTCTGTGTTCATATCCCTCAGGAATTAAATCTTTAGTATAGAAGAAATCTGCCTCTTTATAATGTTGGAAGTACGGTTTTGCAAAAGTATTAAAATATGCCCCAGTCCAGGCAGACTGATATCCTGGGAAACCATCTGCTCGATTAGTGCTACTAGCACCTAAATCATTTCTACCAGGAGCATGGGGATTGAACATCCCACTAGTTGTTCCACCGAGGGTCGAACTCAACCCCACAGCGAAGATAGCAGAAGTATAAATTCTAGCATCTCTTGCTGTTCCCCACGGGGAAGTGTCAAATAATGCAGAAGCATGAAGAGAACTAAAGGAAACCTCATTTTGTATACCACTAGGAGAAGTAGTACCAGCCCCATAAACACTATAAGTGTCAGGACCATTAGATGCATCTAATAATACAGAAGAACAGGGTCCTGACATATTATATCCTTGAGCCACAGTTTGATAAATAATACTGGTTTCTTTATGAGATCCACCAGGAGCATAGTAAGGACCTCCTTCATTTGTTAAAGCTCCTCCTTTATATACTAAATATTTAGCAAACCGTTTAGGGGCTGTGTAAAGTCTAAAAGCACCAAAGTTTTGACCCGCAATAGAACCAGAAGACCCGTAACCATCAAGAACACTCATGGCACTTGTTATCCAAGTACTATCAGGAGCCTCCATAGCACCCCCAAAAGTATCCTTAGTATAAACAGCCGAAGGTCCCGTATACCCTACTAAGGGTGGGAAGTGTCCACTAACAGATATATAAGACATATCTAACTTAGAGGTATCATCAATATTCCAAATCCTCAACTGTTCACATCCATTAGGATCTTCAGCAGCATCATAATTATAATATAGAGCGGAGGTATTATTCCAACCCGCAGGGAAATTAACATTTCTTACATTAATACTACTACCCTTCATTCCACGAACACACATTCCTCCAAAGGACAGAGCGGTAACATCATTAGTAGCAGCCCCATTATTTCCCGACTTGAGGGGGAAGGTTTGGTTGTCACTAAGTCCTCTAGCGAAGACCCCTGTTGGGTCATATGTAGCCACCCCTTGAAGTTGTGGGTTTGGATAGAACTGGATAGAACCATTTACCTGACTAGCAGAGGTTTCAAAAGTATCATAGTTAGCAGATAAAACCAAAGCAGAAGCATACCAATCTCCTGCAATACCTATTGCTTCATCGGCTGCACCTTGCGTCCATTGACCATTAAAGTCTCCACAGTCCTCCATATTAATAACAGAATTATTATTAGCAATTAGACAAGCTCTAGTAGAGTGAAGATCAACTTTAGTTTGATTACCTGCGGTGGCACTTAAATCCCATTGAGCGTTGTCTACAAAACCAGAATCATCTTTAGGGGGTGTTATATCTAAAATAGAATCATTATCAACAAGAACATCTATCCCAAACCTAATCATAAGAGTAGGACCTCCTAGAATAAGTTTAGAATTATTTGTTACATAGGCTCCAGCGTTATACTGCTGGTCAACATAATCTTCAGGTCCATCTAATAAAGTATACTTACTCGACCCTCCAATAAGTCTACAAGTAGAATTATTTTTAACTAATAAACAACTTCCATAACTTGCATTAGAAGTTCCTGCTCTATCCCCACTATCAACACCTGCCCCTTTCCCACCTCCTGCTGCAAAGGCAGCCCCACTTTGAGTCTCTAATCTAGCAAATGTAAGTTTTAAATCGGAGTTATTATCACAAACTATACCAGGGATAGAAAGTTTAAGCGCACCATAATCATTACCGTCCTGAGCTAAGGAAGTTCCATGATTTCTTTTAAATTTCATTCTAGATATTCCAGCACCAGCGGATAAACGAGGATGGAATACTTGCGAATTTTCTAGAATCATGTGCTGACCATTAGCGTCAAAGTTTACCATAGCAGGTTGATCAGTCCAATAATAAGTGGGAGGAGTCTCATCGTAGAGGAAGGTGGGAACTGCGGCTGTAGACTGCATTGTATCGGTAGATGATTTTTCTATTTTATTTTTGGCGTATTCTAGTTGTGAATTGTTTAGTCTTAACCCTAAAGTTTTATGGCAATCTACATATAATTCATCTAAGATAATTTTACTATTATAAGCATCAATACCTGTGTCATGTAGCCAAACATCCATAGCTCCATCCAAATTTATTTCGGATCCAACCATCTTTATACCTCTAGTTTGGTTTTCATAAACTTGGAAAGAGGTCATGGAACAGGATCTGGCTGCTGCTATTCTTTCTTCTCCTCCTGTGAGGGTAGAATTATGCATTAAAACGCCATTAGTACCATTTCTAGTAGAAGCAAATAGGGCTCCTCCACCACTTGCACCGTAAGTACCGTTAGTACTTAATTGAACATTAGAATTGTAAAATCTAAATCCTGCTGCATCAGGATCGTTTATTCTAACATGATCCGTCATTGTATTAGAAGAGAGCCCATAATTTCTATATGCAATAGCTCCTCTACTTAAAATTACATCGCTGTTATTAAATTCAAACCCTGCTGAACGGCATCTACTAGCAGCGCAATGCTCTAGTACCACTTGAGAATTATTAACTTGAATGCCTATTTCAGTAGTAAAGCCACCAACAGGAGGAGCCTGAACTCCAGAAGCCCCGTCTACTACAAAGTTTCTAATGTATACTTTTCCAGCACAGTTGTTTACTTCTATTTTATCAAAGAAATTACCATAAAAAACTCCAACACTAGGTACTTTACCATTAGAATAGGTCTGTCCTTTGCGTATATCCTCTCTACTAATATCTGCTCCTGTAATTTGATTAGTAGTTCCAGAAAAATCATACGCTGAAATTGAAAGATCTTGAGTTAATCCGTAATTATTTCCCGATATTCGGTCATTTCCCAGAAAAAAATCAGCATGAGCAAAACCAGCCGACATTCTAGCAGTTTTTGTATCCTTCCCCGTAGCTACAGTATTTCCATGCTGTAGCTGGGCAAACGATATATTCTTAGTAACATAACGAACATCATCAATATCCCTAGCACCCGCTCCATTATTAATCACTCCTGCAATTCCTAAACAAGAGGTATCATTTAGAGTATTAAGAACATCCACAGAGGAAAGTATAGATATATAATCCGTAGCATTATCAGAAGGATAGCCTACAGCAGTCCCAGCATTAGCCGCATATACAGACGCAGAAACATTCTCTACGCCTCCTGTATAATACCCTGGAATATAGGGGGAGAAGTTTCTATTAACAATTTCTAATGCTCCATTATCTGTGAAATGAAGGTTATTAAGAACTAAATCTCCTAATACACCAAAATTAGCGACCTCTATTCTAATTGGATACCTAATGATATCTGGGAGAGCATCAATCGCAGAGCTTACATTAAGAAAAATATTAGTATTTGTTGCGAATGCATCCGTACCTTCAGCATCAGCAGACACACTAAAGATAACACCACTAACTTGAGGAGCCCCAGAGGTAGGCCATCCAGACTTCTCCCAAAGATAATAAGTTCTCTCTTCTAAATCATAGAGAGGAATATTGTCTTGCTCCCAATTATAAAAGGAACTAGTATCAAACTTCTCCACACCAGGAGTCCAACTATGGAGAATCTTATTATCTCCTCCTGCTACATAAACATCTTCTGTATGAAATCCCATGTTAGAAACTTAAAGTCCATTTAAATATGAGAGAAAATTCCCCTTTCTTCGTAATACTATTGAAACTCTTAAATGCTACCAGAATTGGATTATCTTCTCCAATATTCCCTGTTGGATTTTTCATCAATAAACCAATCTCATTTAAAGTAATTTCATTTGCCGTCCCTGTATCTAGGGTTAAAGTGTATTGTACTGAATTAACAGCAACCCTTCTTATCATTTCTTGAGGAATAAGAAGCATATCCTCATTAACTAAACTATTGTTTTTATACTGCGGTAAATTAAAGATTGCAACTGATGAAGTATTGTATTGCGCTCTAGTTAATTCGTCCCCCAAAGTATAGGTGGATACACCAAAGTCTGTGGGGGCATCTTCTCCTACTTCAAAATATTTAATTTGAAAATTATCTATAGTATCAGAACCAAGCCCACCAAAAAGCAGAGCTAAACCAACCCCCATCCCAGACACAATAGTATTGTGATCAGAGTGGACTAGCTCCCGCTCACCATCTGAATATTCCTTCCAGATCTCTAAGTATCCAGAAACTCCTAATTCTTCTATAAATCTACCCATAAAAATATATACCTATCTTCTAATTAAATTGATCATACCAACTATCATATTGTGCTAATAACTTAATAAGCCAATTTGTTCTATCTCTAGCACATAGTTCTTCCATATTATAGTTCCAAATTGAAAAAATATTAGTACTCCCTTCTTTAAAATCGCTTCCTGGAGTTTTTAATGTTGTAGGAGCATAATTAGTAAAAACACTTGAAGGGGAATTTTGTCCTAAATAATTAGACAATTGTTCCCACAATTGCATCCCCTGCATTTCATCTCGCATATCATTAGCTAATGCTGAAGTATTCTTATAGGTGGTATCCGCAAAAGCACTAGCTTCCAAGTTCTTATTATTGGCGACAAGCCCTCTAAAAAAGTTAAGATTTATAGCGGGTTCCCTAACAGAGCCCATGTCTATGTACGAATTGTCCGTATAATTTAATAGTTTAAAATTAGTCCCTGTTACTCCATAAGTAGGATATGTGTGCCAAGAAGACCCAGATACTGAAGATCCAGCATAAGAAAAATGCCCATACACATGTTCATTATTGGGATGCCCCCAATAAGTACCTGGGAAATTCGCATCCACAACAGAACTTGTAGACGATGCTTGGTGTGCAGCCGACCAAAACTTTTTAGAACTTATAGGAACTTCACTCCATTGAAAATGAGCTTTTAAATCGGGAATAGCAGACCAATAAAATCCACTAGCTTGTGTAAAGTCTGCGTCTGTAAAAATATATGAACTAGTAGAGCCTATCCCACTAATAGAACTACTAATAAAATCAGCAGTAGAATAATTAGGAGTAGCAGAAGATTCCAAAACAGAGTTAGATGTTCCACCTGGAATCACTAAAGAACCAAGCATCTCGATAGCTTTAGGAAGTGTAGCCATTTTGAAATCGAAGGTGCTAAGAGTATAAGGAAACCACCTACTCCAATCTGTAACAGCATCTTTTACTGAAGTACCTAATACGCGAGAAGAGCAGACCTCAAAATCTTCCCCTAAAGTACTACTACAGTCTGAGAGATATGCTACAAAGGAAGCCAAGCTTCCTCCTATTCCGTTTCCTATTGTGAAAACATTAGAAGGGTTTATACCCCAGTTTCTCTCCCCATAGTATTTGGCCCATTGTACAGAGCTAACGGCATCAGTAAAACAGTTTTCAATACCACTAGGCATCCTAAAGGGACTCGTAGAGGAGGGGAGCAAAGCGGTGTTGTCGTCTACCGCACTAGTAAAAACTCTACAGGCTGAAATATCATTGTCATCTACAAATCTATAATTAAAAGAAGCTATAGATATCCCATTAGACAATAATCTTTGAAATAATCTTAATTCAATATTATCTTGCTTTTCTGTAACTATATCTGAATACTTAGTATATGGTTCATTATTTGAAGCTACATTTGGGAAATAACAAACTAAAGCATTTCCATTTGGATTAGCTACGGAAGCTTTATAAAAATTATAGTTAGACCCTACTTCATCAGGACGAACATCTATTACCTTTCCCGTATTAGTAGATAATACCCACTCTATCTGTAATTGAAAATCTTTAGTTTTTGTAATAGGAGAAACAACGCCCGAACCATCCGTCATACCAAAGGCTTTATATGCTCCTAATTCTAGAAGATAGGTTTTATCTTTTTGAGCTTTATTATAAAATAAGCCAGCTTCAGTTATAGTTTGTCCGTTCAAAGTATTTTCGTCTATAAGAATAGTAAAAATAACTTTATCATCATCAACTGGATTTATTCTCTTATCATCTAACTCTAAAAAAGTTCCAGTAACTTCCGTTAAAGAAGGGGGATTATAAAAAGGGTTTATAGCAGAGACTTGATATTCAGTTTGAAAATTTAAACTAGTATGCTCACCATAATCAGAAATGGAATAAGGAGAAGATAATTCATAAAAATAATTTGTAGCATAATTATCTTGGGCACTTGCTCCTAACTGAAGCCACCGTAATCCAACATCTTGAAGCAAAGTGCCAGGAGGAAAATCCCCCATCATTATATCTGCTAAAAAGGAAGCTAAACCTATAGTAATTATATTTTCTTGATTTACAACTATCTCATTTGGCCTATCATCAACATATATTTTGGTTACTGTTAATTGCCCATTTATTTTATTATTAGGTTTCATACGAAAAACAGCCTCCAAACTATAGTTAAATCTTGATAATTATCATACCCAGGGAAAGTTGTAGGGTTGACATCCACTCCGTCACTAGTTTTACATAAGTTAGCTAATAAACTCTTTTTAGAAAATAACTTATATTTTTTAGAATTAGAAGTAGGTGTAAATGCAAAAGGAGGATTATTATTTTCTAATGCAGCACATAAATCCATGCTCCATAATCCTATATTATATATGCCACCATACAAATTAGCAGTACCTAAATCACCACTACCTATAACTGTTTTATAAGCAATCTCCCCCGTAGTGGACGCATGTAAAGTTCCATGAGCAGAAACTGTAAGTCCTGAAAGTCCTGCTGTCACACCACCATTCGTTGTAGAAGAACCTACAAAATTAAGGAAACCCGACACATCCATAGAACTTACTTCATTGAACAAACTATTATAAGTTCCTTGATAAATACTACTGACTAATAGAGGTGCCGTAAGTGTTGGGATATTAACATCAGAACTAACAACATAGAACTGCGTACCTCCTGTACCACTTCCTTCGGGATAACATCCAAATACTCCACCAAGGGAGGAGATGCCTCCTAAACTTGCTGAGACAGAAACAGAAGAGGCATAAGGTATAATATTTAAATTATGCCCTATGTCTGTAATACCAGAGGCTAAAGATGATAGATAAACCCCATCCCCCACTCCAGAAGGAAGCGTATTTTCTTCCAATTTCGTTTGTCTAGGAGTTACAAAAGAAGGTAATATATTACCAGCAAAAGAAGGGTCATAACTAGAAACTGTTAAATCTGATTGAGTAGATATAGTTATAATTCTAGTTGGCTGATCAGAGGCTACAGACTGATTCGATACTTTATTAGGTACTGTGGTTCCCCACTCATGCCCGTGTTTCCTATAACCACTTGAATCGGTGCCAAAAGACATAGCTTGGATAGTGTAATTAGAAGCATCTAAAATAGAAGAGAGGTTTGGAATAGAAGAAAGACTTGCATGAGCAGTCATTATATCAGCTAATAGTTCTCCTGCACCATCTACAACGGTGTTATTTCCCTCCAAAATAAGTTCTTGATCTTCACAACCAAAACTCTTATATACTTCTATTTTTCCCTTCACTAGGTATTCTCCTGTGGGCTCATTCCATCTACCATTTCTACTAAAGAATAAATACTTGGAGTTGTTGTCCACGCATTTCCGTCAGGAGAATTACCAACAAATCCAGTAGTTACTCCCCAGTTAGGATGATATCTATAATTCAATCTACTCCCTCCACTAGCTTCAAAAATTCCAGAACTATCTGCTGCAATCCTAGTAGCATAACCATCTCCCAAACTTGAGGCTGCAATACTATTCAAATATTTGAAATAAATTCTATAGTCATCAATGCCTGTTCTAGTCACAGTTTCTGAGTGGAAAGTTCCTAGATTATCAACATATTCTACCTTGAATTCATCAAGAGTGGTGCGTTCTAAAGTTTTATCTATTATAGATATATTTTCAAAAACATAATCTAAAGTATTAGCGATACTTTCACTACCTTCAGAGCGAAGCATTATCTCTACAATATATCTTTGATCTGTTCTATGGACAAAGGCAGGTTGATAATCTTTAGGTTTAGGTAAGAAGTTCCCAGATTTTCTAAATTGTTTATTTCTAGTACTAAAAGGTAGAGTATAAGTAGTAAAGTTACTCTCTTTTAGGTCTTCAATAGAGGTTATGCCAGTAGAAGGAGGTACTTTAAAAGTATGGCATAAAGTATCTCTAACTCCATACTGAAAGGCTCCTCCCTCAGTATACCCATCTGTTGTAGGTCTAACTGTGTTATTCCCTGAACACGAAATCCATTCTCCATTAGCATAAGTATCAGAATATTTCCAAGATTTTCCAAATTGAGAGGTTTTAGATCTATCAACCCAAGACCAAAACATATTATTTTCTGGCATTGTGTGGACCCAGACCCCCACTTTAGCGTTAGGTAAAGCATCCATACCATATCTTGCTACTTTTATAGAAAGTTCATAATCATGGTCAGGAAGAAGGAGATTTCCTGATGTGGTAGTGGAACCAAAAGCAGATAAATCAAACCTAAGTCTCGCATAATTAAGAAAGGAGGAATCTCCACTACATTGAACATCCAATAAGCCTTTCCCTGTTAGGAATGGATCAATCTCTGTAGAATTCTCTCCATATTGAGCAGTAGTTCTATACATTTTAAATCTAGGACCAGAATCTACACTTCCTCCTATTATTTCTTGGTCAAAAGAAGGTATTGCATATCTACAAAATTCTATTCCACTAAATCCATAAGGATATCGAGCCTCTCCATCGCTACAATCTCCAGGCCACCCCACAACAAGCTTCCCAGCACAAGCTCCTGCACTACTATCAGCCCCTAAAGAGCTTATATCAGTATACCCAAGCCCCTGATAACCCTCCTGTGTAAAAGAAGAAGCTATGAAAGATACTGCTGACCCGTCCTTTGTTAAGTTACCATTATACAAAAGAGGTCCATAAATATGAGAGAATATATTTCGACCCCCATGTGCATTTTTCCCAGTAATTAAGTTAGGGGCTGTCCCATGCCGTCCAAATTCTTTAGCATACCTATTATACGCTTCCTGAATCCCTGACCCAAAAGTATAATCAGCATAATCATACCAACTACTCACCCCATTATAAGCACTATTAGCTAATGATTGTATGGGATCTCTCCAATAACTAGAAACTTGCCAGTCTGCGGATACGGACTTGAAATTTTCATAAGCATTTCTATACGCATCTTTTTCCATAGCACTATGCATGACTCTTATAATTTCAGGTAACTCTTCTCTTCTGACATATTGCAGACAATTACCTGCTGCTAAAGTACTTTTAAGTGGGGGAAGTCCTGCTCCCCTCCAAGGGAAAGTCCAAGAAGTATCAACCCCAAAGAAGTTGTTGTCCGATGAGCTAGTTTCACAAGGATGCCAAACAGGGTGCAAAGAGGAAACTGAGTCGTTTGTAAAGGTAGTTTGAAAACTACATCCTGAATAATTATAACCTAAAGTTAATGCTCCTCCTCCTGAAGCTCCTGTGAAAATATCAAAAGTGGAGGGAGCATAGCTATTAGGCATATTAAAACCAGTTCTATCAAAGAACCCGTTTCTAGGAATATTATTGTATAAATTTCTTCTTCTTAAATTATTACGAGGAACATAAGCCCCCTTAGTAGTATCCCCATTCCCATCTAATAAAACATCAGTAATAGAATCTACATATTTTCTAGAAACTCCAGTAGATGAAAGCCCATGTCCCAACCCTACAGTTGCAACAAACTCCTGCATGTTTACTCCTGAACCATCCCAAGCATTTACAATAGTGCTAGATGTTACTAAGTCTTTAGGATTATTAAATACAGTAGGACAAGCATATATGAAATTAGAAATATCATCAAAAGCTTCTAAAAATACCTTAACTCTGGGCATAGCATGTGCTGGAATAGTTTTATTAAGTCCTATTAAAGCATGATAAATTCCTAAAGAAGTTTGGGGAGTTGAAGATTTAGTAGAAAATGATTGGGAGGTTGCACTAAGATGCAGATCAAAGTGTGAAGATTTACCACTCCATAATGATAAATATTGTGCTTTTTTATTTGAAATATCATTTAGAATGTCTGTAAAATTAAAGGGTTGTTCAAAGCCAGATGTAAATAAATTAAAAGTATTTCCAATCTCTATATCCCCTACCGCAGACACAGAGCGTAATTTTATAAAATCTAGTGTTTGAGTTACATAGCTAGAACTAACATTTAACGATAACAAAGATGTTTTTAGAGTATTAGTTAAGGAATGTGTTATTGAAGCTCTTTCATAATATCTAATTTCTTCAAAAGGAGGAATATCATAAATTCGATCTCTATAATAAAACTTAAAAGAATTAGCTGCAATACTCCCATAACTTGGAAAAGTAGTGTCTCCTAATAAGAAATTAGTAGGATGAGCTTTCCATAAATCTCTTAGAACTTTATCTACACATCTTCTTATATTAGAATCTACACTAGACAAACTATAATCCGCAACAATACCGTGCCCATCGGTAACAGTAACTCCTGCTTCTAAAGCATCTTTAGTGGTCCATGTAGAAAAAGGATTGTCCTTATACCCCTCTTGATTAAAGTTAGGAGATCCTGTAGCTAGAAGATAATAAATTAAATTAGGAAGATATGATTCATGAAGTTCATATAAAGAAGAAGATAAATTAAATCCAGAATCGCCAAAAAGAGTATTTAAAGCTAATTGTGTTGCCTTGGCAGTACCTTTTGCTTTATAAATTACTATAGCATTTCTTATTTGAGATCTCCACCTATCTGGATCACTTCCAATAAGATCCCACCCTATTAACTGAGAAAGAAAAGGGAGGTAATCATCAGGGCAAGAATCTATGTCATAAAGAGATTCCAACTTTTCTACACTAGAGTTTAAATCTTGGTAAACATATCCCAGTACTTTTATAAATCTGTTAAAAGGTCCTGCATAACTTTCGGCTGGTGTAAAAGTTCCTAATAATAAAAACGCTTCAAAAGCATCTTTTACTTTAAAATCTTTATTATCAGCGTATCCCTCAGAATATAAAACTCCTAAAAGAGTTTTTAATCTATCCAACCCTTGAACTCCACTAGTGTAGGTCGCAGTTCCTGATAAATAATCAGTAGGAATTAATTGTAAAGAAGAAACAACAGGTAAACTAGGATAGTTTCTCCACAAATATTCTTCAAATCCTTTTATCCCATCTAAAACACCTAAATCTTTTCCTAGATATAGCTCTGATAACTTATCTAATGCATAGGAGGAGGGGTCATATGTTCCAGGAGAAACAGAAGAAGTGTTTAAGAAGTAAAACCATCCTAATGAATTAATATAGTATTCATGCAATGCTTCTGGGCTACTAACTCCAAAAGCCGTTTGGGCAGTAAAGGAGCCGCTTGGGGTTGTTATAGACTCCGCTGGATAGTTTAACTTAAGAGCAGGGAGGAGGTTAGTCTGTAAATAATTTCTCCATTCAGCACTCGTATCAAAAGCGTCTAATTGAAAATTAAGAGGATCTAAAATATCTCTTTCAAAAGTAAAGGGAGTAATATTAGTTAACACATTTTGCTTAACAAAATAAGGATAAATCCCTGAGATAGTATTTATGTTACTAAAATTAGCGGTAGCAGAGACAGGAATAAGTCTAGAAATTGCATAAGCAGCATCTATGTTAGTTTTTAATAAAGAATCAAGGGGATCAATCTCCATACCACTTACTTCAAAATCCCTTATATTATAAATTGATGGTATTATTTTAGATAAGGCTTCTGAGTAGTTTCTTTTGAAGTAAGTTTTTTGATTACTATCAAAAATATTAAAATTAACTTGTTCCATTAGACACCTTTAATATTAATTACAACATTATTAAGTTGTATTATCTCATTAAATTCAATATAAATATCACTAGAAATATTATCTACAACTGCAAAACGAACTTTATCTACAGCACTAAATACCTCTCTCGTAAAATCTGAAATAATAAAAGGATCTTCAAAATCAAACTTTTGATTATTGAAATACTGTAACACAGCATCTCTTGTTTGTGCTTTTATTTCTTCTTCTCTAGGAAGAAGATTTTTATCTACAGAAACGGTCATAACTAAATCAAGAGATCTCACAACTCCATCTACAATTACAATCTCATCTGTGAGCATTTTCTTTTCTTGTAAATGAGATAATAATTGCATCTTAAAAGAAGTAGTAGCTTGCTGTAATTGAATATCACTTGCTCTTTCCAGCACATACACATCTATAGTATTAGCTGAACTATACGCTTTCCTTACGGCAGCAGTTACTTTTCCAATAGAGCCATAACTTGAGATAAATCTAGAAGCCCTTGCTACATAATCTTCCAGAGTTACTAACCTATCTTGAGATTTAAAGAATAAAGGAGCCCATTTTTTAGCATGATCCACGCTTTCAGCGTTAGAACCTCCTGTGGCTAAAGAAGTATTTTCAACTGTCGCTGTTAGGGTATTAGCAGAATCCCCATCTATTTCTACAGTAGCTTGTGCATTAATATAACTTTTCTGCACATTTCCTCTAGTACCTCCTCCAATTCTATATGCTACTTCATAAGTCGAGCCTACTGGAGGAGAAATTCCTGCAACCCCGTCTCCAAAAACAATAGTGCCCCCAAAAGATTCGTTTAAATTAGTTTGAAAAATCTTATCAGTAGATCCTGAAGCAAAAAAGATGCTCTCTACTTGTTTAAATGATCCTGAAGCATTTGGAACACCAGGAGCATCAATAAATACCTGAATACTTCCTTCAATAACTGGGCTTTGATTAAGGGTTAAAGATTTTATACTATCGTAAGAAGTAAAAGTTCCTTTTTGTACAACGAAAGCACCTTCTAATAATGCTACATTAGTCCAAGTATTTGCAGTTGTTGGATCATTGGCTTCCGCTTTGTTTAGATATACTGTAGAATCGGAATTTGAAGCTACTATTCTTCCCGCTGCTATTTTATACATAGTATAAGTTAATTGACCTCCATCTTCAGGAGAAGCTACTGTAATAGTCCTACTAGCTGGGGGAATTGTTATAGCATTTTCAGCAGCCCCTAACGCTGTAGGAGTTGTAAGTTGGGCATTAGCAACTGCTGCTAACGGTCCTCGCATTCTTACTCCAACTAATTCTAGTAATTTTTGTACATTACTCCTATTCCTAGCTGTAGCTAAAAAGCTTTCATTAGCTAACATATCTGCTTTTAAAGAAAGAACAGCCCCCATATATGCTACAACTTCTACTAACATTACCCCTAGATCAGTCTCAGAAAAATTTTGATAGTCTAAAGGATATACGGCTTTAATATATTCTATAATTGAATTTCTAAGAGAAAGAAAATCAGAAGAAGCATAATCAATTAAAGTATCTTTCCTATCATCAGGAATAATTACTTTTTTCATAAAGTCTGATGTGACTGCCCCTGTAAAATTGGCTTGGCTCATGTTACTGTAACTCCTACATTGAATGGTGTATTATTTAGTTCTTCAGCAGACACCACCAAAAGAATGTCTAATCCCCTTCCTCCTTCTACATTTACTGTGTTAGCTTCAGTTATTGATAGTTTTATTACTGTAAGGTTAGGCATAAAAGAAGCTATCGCATTAGTAACTTCTTGTTGTATTTCTATAAATAATTCTTCTGTTAACTGTTCAAATACAAACTTCCGTAACGACATTCCAAATTGAGGAAACATAACTCTTTCTCCTTTTTCAGTAAGAATAAGTTGTTCTAGATTATTTTTTAATAGAGTTATGCCAGTCTGTTTTGGATAGTCCCCTCCCCCTTTGCCTTTTCCTGTGGGGAAAGCAAATCCATATTTTTTCTTACTTCTAGAAGTTAAATCTAAAGTAATTTGTTTAGGAGGTTTTACTCCATAAAGTGTTGTGCTTATTTCTGCCATTAGATGCTTATATTTTTAAAGTAAGGTGACTGAGTTCTATAATTTTTATTTATATCCTTAGCTGATAATGATCTATTGTAAAATTTTGTGCTTCCAACAAAACCATTTAATCCACTAGTCTTACCATGACACGAATTCATAAATCCGTTAGCAACAGGAAGATTAGAATCTCCTTCCCATCGTAATAAACCGTCTGTGTATCCTCCTCCTAATATCCACGGAGTAAATGGGGCTCTGTCGTTTAATTTTGGTCCATTAGTAAAAATAGCATTTTGAGTAGATGTTACATTGTATGTAAAAGAATTTAAACTAGAATCAAGAGCGTCCCTGTTATAATATGTTGGTAACGCTAAGAAAGAATAATCAGTAAGGGTTCCAAAAGCACTTTTTATACCAGATGCTCCCATTAATACTCCATCTAAATATATTGACATTGTATCAGAAGAGGGATCAACAGTATAAACTATATGCATAAATTGTCCTGAAACATCATTAAAGGACTTTCCATGAGATCCTGTAGTGTCCATATCAATTTTCATTTTAAACATATCAGAGTTATTAATACAGTAATCGGGGCTAATAAATGAAATACCTGAACTGTTATAAGAAGTAGTGGGAGCAGCAAAGAAACATCTATTTTCAACAGGGTTATCATCTTGATCATTACTTATAGCTAAATTATTAACTACCTGACGATCTCTACTAAAGCCCATTAAGAATCCCCTTACATGCTCATTACCAAAAGAGTTTTCTATTTTTTCTCCCGATACGGCAATGTCTTCATTAACTCCTCCATTATTTTCAGAACCTAATAAAATTCTATTAAAGGTTCCAGGACCCCACTCACCATCAGGCTCAGAATAATCCGTACTAGAGGTATTTATTCCTGGAACATGTACCCAACTTTCTACTGTGCCTCCCTCCATTCTATAAAATAAATCTCTAAAATCAGGGGAGTCTGGTAATCTTACAGCTTGTCCTAAAGAAGTTGTTGTTCCAGTAGAATTATATCTAACTAATCCTGTTAATTTTGGAATAGATAACCCAGAAACAAATACCGAAGAGGGTGTACTTGCTAATAATTTAGCATTATTACTAATAATTGGATTATCTGTTCCTAATCCCTTTTGTAAACTAGAGGCATTACAATTTAACACACCCCACTTCGATGAAGAAGCGTAAGGAGTTAAAGAAGGAAGTTCTGCTGTAGCCTCCATAAAATTGTATGCAGCAAATAACCCATCAGTTACAATATCATCAGTTAAATTAAGTAAAGTTGTCTTTTGATCTCCTGTTGTACTAGAATCAAAAATAATTCCCCCCGCTCCTATAGTTGGAACCATTAAATGTTCTGCTACTAATCCTGGCTCAGTCCCTGATGCGGAAACATACTTTGGTTTTAGAGGAAGAATAATATCTTTTACTTCTCCTTGTTTAAAAGTTAGATTCTTTTGTAACTCTAAAGATACTTGAACATTATAATCTTTTAAATAAGTAAAATCATTAATAGGAATAGTTCCTACAGAAGGAACATCTGCAATTGATCCAAAAGAGCCTGGAGTTACTACAGCAATTTCAATCTGTTTCTTTCTCTTATCAATTTTTTCAGTATGTTTTGCGTTTTGAGATACAATAGCTTGCTGCATATTATAAATAATGGCGGTTCCAGAACCATCAGCCGTTGCCGTTTTTAAACTTGTATTTAAATCATTTATATGCTTATTTCTAGTTCCTATAAGTTGTTGTAGCATATGATCCCCATCATAATACGGAAGTAAAAAAGAACTAGCTGAAACTATAGAAGGATCAAAAAGAGTATCCATAAAAGTACTTAGTTCTTTTTCTCCAATAGCAACTCCTTTACCCCCTAAATTGGGGGCATAATCATGTAGATAACTCGTTCCTGGGGGAATTATCTTGATTGGTACATCAGGAACTCCTCCTGTTTGAGAATCATAGTATAGACCATCAATGGTTAAAATAAATTGCCCTTGTTTAGCTTTTGGGGGACCATACTCTAGTCGGAATATTTCACCATCAGCATCAGTTCCCGTAATTAAATTTTGCCATTGAGCGGCAGAAGTATACCTAAGGGATGTTCCAGAGACTATCTGTGGTACATTGGGAATATCACTATTAATAATAGGTTCTAATGTGGGATCTAAGCGTCTAGCTTCAAATATTGAAGCAAGTATCTCTAACTGAGCATTACAATTATTTGCAAAATCCATAGATTGTTGCATTTCTGCTCTAGCTAACGCAAATTGTGTGTCTGGGTCTGCTCCTGCGGGACCAAACGACCCAACTCCTCCAGGAGGCTCAATGGGACCATCAGATAACCACGCCCCTCCGTTATCTAAGCACTCCTGCTCTGTGCTGCCATCGGCTCCATAACAGATGGGGGTGGGGGGATCTAGCTGCCAAGTGCCTCCTGCGGCAACACAAGCAGCCTCAAAGGCAAATTGATCGCATTGTGCTTGCGGGACATCAGTACAACCCGTACAAGTGCCACCCTGACCCATACCCAAAGTAGCAGCCATAGCTCCGCTTCCTTTTTGAGACGCAAGCTGCTTTCTAAATTGATCTACACAATCTAATATACCATTAATTTGGCTTTGAGCCATATTTATATTATTGTACATTTGGCTTCCAAAAGCTAAAGCTGCCCCTAGAGAACCTATAAGACCTCCAATATTATTTAATAAGCCCCCATCATTTGTATCAGATCCCCATAAAGAAGAATCTCCTACAAATTTCCATCTACCTGTTTGCGTATCAAATTCTATAATCCCACTATCTAAAAATAACTTTTTTGTAATCATAGCAGTAGCATCATTAGCAGCATCTCTAGCGTCTTTTAAACTAGTAGCCATAGCTCCAAGTAGGTCAGAAGGGAGAACGGATAGTACAGCTTCTGTTATACTAATAATACATTGGGGGGCACCATAACCAGACCCAAGAGCATCTACAATAGTACCCCCTTGGCTTCCCAAGACCTTTGCAGCTTTTTCTAAATCGAATGTTGCCATTAGTTTAAGTATATTTTTCCTGACGGAGTGGAAAGATTAATATCTCCTTGTTGGGCAACTAGGTTAATATCTCCTTGTTGCGCTACTATATTTATATCATCTGTCTCAGATATTATATTTATGCTCTTATTAATTTGAACTTCCATCCTACCTCTAGAATTAATTTGTATTAGTGAATTATTTCCATTTGTACTAATAAAAATAGAGGGGATATCTTCCATAGAAGTTCCTGCTCCTTTATTAGCTGTAATAGTTACATCATTATTTTGTGCTAAAACATTGACCTTTCCCCAATTGGTAGAACCCGTGCTTGCCTTCTGTCCAGTAGATGTATTCACAATATCAAGATTTAACCCATCTACCACCCTTAAATCCATCTGCGAGCTTTGAGTAGTATATGAATGGGGTCCTTTACTCCACACATCTATAGAACGAGAAGGTTGATGAGGTGCAACACCCGTAGTCGCCATTTTTATGTGATCTCCATGCTCGTTTTGAAGTAAAATACAATCTTTTAAAGGAGAATCATCACAGGTTATAACCTTGCCTCCTGAACTACGCATTTCTATTCTTGTATTAAATTCATTTCCTTCATAAAGATCCGACATAGTAAAAGTATGTCCTTTTGGAGATTTCCATACATACTTCATAGGTCTAGCTCTGTACTTGTATATATCTGGGTCTGGGAGAATTCCTCCTGATTGAAACACTCCTTCAATATTAGATCCAGGAATTTGCTTCATAACATTAGGATTAGGGATAGAAGATATATAAATATATCTTTTTTTGCTAGTTATTGCAGGATCTCCGTCAGGGACTTCTGCGAATAAAACCATAGTGTCTACTTCAGGAATAGCCCAAAAGCCTCCTCCTCCCTTACCGTGATAGGGAGTAGAATAAGCAACAGCAACTACCTTACCCAAACCAGGATGCATTACTTGTATTTCTCCTGATTGCCAAGGATCCACTTCACTTGTTACAACCCCCATATACATCATAGGATACCCTTTAGTATCCTTCGCAGAAGAAAACTCCTTAGCCCCAATGAGACCGTGAGCTTTTAAAATACCTTCTACCTTCTTTTTAAATAAACTATTAGTTGCCATATGTTCTACTCATCTAAATCTCCAGCATCCCATGCCCCACCATAACTTTGTAAATTTATAAACTCTGGTCCAGGGCTTGTAGGTTGGTTCATGGGTTGTATTTTATCTGTTAAATTATTTACCAAACTACCCCCCTGTGCGGCTGCATTTAAAGAATCTCCTGCGGTAAATATCTCTCCTGTTTCTAGGCTTGCTTCAAGAAGGGCTGCTTCTTGTTTTTCTGTTAGTTCAGTTACTTTTTTATAAGAAGCAGGAGACATTCCAGGCTGTTTAATTAAAGTAAACTCAGAAAAAGCATCTCTATTTGTAATAACATGTTTAAATCCATAAAGATTCCAAAAACCAGAATAAATTGCCGTAGTAAAGGCACTTGTATTCCCCCTTACTCCAGCCATTCTTACCTCTCTTACATTCATTATAATAGGTCTAGCTAGAGCTTTTACCCCTGATAACCTAAAATAAGGGAGTGTTTTTACGGCTCCTTGAATAGTTTGTTTTGAAATAAAATCTACCATTCTCTTTACACTTTCAAAAGCATTTACCCCTCCTTGCTCTGGTACTGTCATGGTAACTCCGCTATTATTTTTAGAACCTATAATGCCTAAAATCATATGCATAAAGTTGTTGTAATCTTGAGAGTCACCATCTTTATCTCTATTAATAGAAAACCCAAACATCTCTTTAGAAATATTACTAAGTTTACTTAGAGTATCATCATTAAGATCAAAAGCAGTTTTATTTTCTAACTCAAGTAATTTATTTATTTGATCAGGAGATAATCCTCCTTTATTAACAGTATCAGGGTGTGTATCTTTTTTTATTTTTGGATCAGGACCTGCTCCCGTTCCTCGTTGGTGGGACCTACCTTGTTCAGCTATAAAATTAAAGGATAATCCAGCTAAGTAATAAGGCTTTAAATCCATTTTCATAGATAAAATATTAGAATTAGGATATCCCGATCTAAACATAGGTACACCCGCAGCCACTAAGTCTTGAACACTTTTTTCACCTATATCTAATTCAGTAGGTTCGAAAGTTTTATTAAAAGCACCACCTCCTACACCATAAATATAGTGAAATACATCTCGACAATAAGGAAAGAAGTCTGATTTACCTCTATCTTCTTCATCCACAATCATAGGTTCATCATTTCTTACAGAAAATCTTTCGGAATCAGCAGGATGCACATATTTTAAGAAGTTTGCGATTGCAGTATCTTCATGAAAGGTTTCCATAAATATAAGATGTCCATATATGAAATGATTTATGAAACTCTCAGATCCTATAAGTAACGCAGGTTCATCAGCCGTAGCAATAACACCATAAGTTTCCAATAATTTAAGAATATTTCTATCTTGTTCCCAAATTACTTTAGGACCTATTTGTATTGTAGTATTTGCTTCTAAATCTCTTAAAATTCTATATAAAGTTTCTTCAAAATCTTCTTCGAACTTATTACTAAGACTAATTGCGTATTTAAGTCTAGTTTTTCCCTGATTTGGTCCTGGCATCAATGCTCTTCCAAAGAAATGAATTAAAGAATCAGACCAGTTCTCATTTCCACCACCAGGATCTCCCAGAAAGGAATCGTTAGGATCAAGCTCTTTATTAGCCGAAAAGCAAAGATTATCCGCATGAGTTACCCGCATTTTATCAGAAGCCCTTTCTTCACCACTTCGGGGGACCATTGTAAAATCAAACCCTAAAGATTCTATAAGCGTTTTTATTACTTGATAACCCCACACAGTTTTTAAACTTACTTCAGAATCTGCATATGATAATTGGGGATTTATATTAGTTTTAATATACTCCTTTTCACTTGAATCTAAATCGGCTTGTGAATAAAGTCCCGTCTTCGTACCATCCCAATGTCTTCCTTCGTTATTCTCTCTAACAGCGTCCGACTGAAGCACATCAGCTAATATTGTTTTTTGTAATTCAGCTAAACCTATATCTAAATTAGGAAGAAGAACTACTATATTGCCTTTTGGAACTTGTCCTTGAGATGCAACTGCGTGAGCGAAATCAGTTAGCAAAGATCTTAGAATAAGATGAATATCTCCTGGGATGTGATCTTCAACAAACCTATAAGGTCTTTGTTTTGTATCATCTGTTCCAAAGTTTTTATTTAACTCTCCGCTGTGTTCTTTTTTCCAAGCTTCAGCAAAACCCTTACCATAGTTTTGTTCATAAACATTTATAATATCAGAAACATACTCACTACTTCTCTGTTTTAGCGTTCCTTGACCAAAACGATTAAAATCTTTTATAGATATTTCTCTTTCAACATTTGCTTTTTTTCCAAACCCTGATCCTAAAGCCCCTTCCCTTTGTCCACTTCCTAAATCTCCTACACCAGCAACAAGAGTTAGCGTTAGAGTTCTAACTCCCATTGTATCGTATTCATTAGTAGCATCCATTACAATACATTGAAAAGGACCAGCCCATGTAGAAAAATCAGAACCCATACCATAAGCAACATATAATTTTGTAACCGACCCTGCTCCTAACTTTTTTCTTTCGCTTTCTATGTATTCGTTTAGTTGTTTAGCAGTAGCATCTTCTACTTCCTTTTCATATTTTGTTTTATCTTTACCTTTAAAAACTTCCTTCCTATATGCCCATGACCCTGGAAACATATTAGGTTTAGATACATTAGATCCTTGAGCATCTGTTATTCGACATTTTATAGGATCGG